>ERZ506952.54-NODE-54-length-101658-cov-15.9187_pt1 | contig 101658 bp, 126 predicted proteins | sample MGYA00512896_ERZ506952 | MGnify/ENA metagenome assembly ERZ506952 | reverse complement strand
CTCTTTCCCTACACGACGCTCTTCCGATCTGGCGGAGCGCCGGCCGGCGCTCCGCCCCTCTGTTTCGCAGCCGCTTCACACGCCCGGAAGCCCGCACTCCAGCAGGCGGCACGTCCCCTCCGCCGTACACTGGTAGGAGGCCACGCCGTGGGGGACAAAGAGCTCCTCGCCCCTGCGGGCCCGCAGGGAACCGCCCTCCCACTGGAACTCCGCCTCCCCCTCCAGCACCAGGAGCACCTGGAACCCACGGTTGACACAGAGGGCGCTCCCATGGGCCTCCCGGCGCAGCTCCACCTCATCCATATAGAAGCGGGGGGTCTGCTCCGGCGTGATGAGCCGCTTCCGCCAGGGCTCTTCCGCCCCGGGGGCGGGGCGGAACCGGTGCCGGGCCAGCAGCTCCTCCCGGGGCAGGCAGTCAAAATGGAAGCAGTCCAGCAGGCCGTCCATGCCGGCGGGGCCATACATGCTCTCCACCGGCAGGCGGGAGCCGTCCGGGCGGATGTACTCCGCCCGCAGGGTGATGTCCACCGGCTCCTGCAGCTCGGCCACCAGGGAATCGCTCCCCATGGCGTGGGCCGTGCCCGCCGGGATGAAGTACACCTCCCCCGGACGGATGGGGATCTGGTGCAGGCAGTCCAGCAGGGCCGCCGTGTCCTGCCGCTCGATCAGCTCCCGGAAATACGCCGGCGTGACGCCGGGCCGGAACCCCAGCCAGATGCACGCCCCCGGACGGGTGTCCAGCACGTACCACGCCTCATCCTTCCCGGAGGGCAGGCCGAAATACTTCCGCGCCCGCGCCCCGTCCGGATGGGTCTGGAGCAGCAGGCGGTCCCTGGAGTGGAGCAGTTTGAGCAGAAAGCCCAGGCTGACCCCCCAGTGCGCGGCGTGAGCCTCTCCCAGCCAGGCCGCAGGGTTTTTCGCCAGGCAGTCCCGCAGAAAAACGTCCGTCCCCGCCACCCTGGACAGCCCCGTGGCAGTGCCGGGCTGGAGCGCGGAGGTCACCAGGGAGGCGATCCACATCTGGGAACACACCCGCGCCCCCGGTCCCTCCCCCAGAAATTCGTTGATCATCTCGCCCCCGGGGATTAGGTAATCCACCTTGTTGGGGGCCAGTCTGAGCATTTGGTTCGGTGATAGGTCCATTCGTCCCAGCCTCTTTCCCATTGTGATACTGGGGCCAGTATATCACACCGCAGGGCCCTGTTCCAGCGTTTCTTTTTCTAGGGCCTCCCGGAGCATCTCCCGGAGTTCCGCCTGGCCCGGCACGCGGCCGCAGGACACCACCCGGCCTCCCACCACCAGGGCCGGGGTGGTCATCACCCCATAGGCGGCGATCTGCATGAAGTCCGTCACATGTTCAATGGCGGCATCCACCCCAAGCTCCGCCAAAGCCGCACGGACGGCCGCTTCCAGGGCGCTGCACCTGGCGCACCCGGAGCCCAGCACCTTGACGCTGGCGGCGGTCTTGTCCGCTCCCACCCGCACCGCCGTTTCAGGGGTACGGCCACAGCAGGGCGGGGGCGTACCCTTTTTCTTTTTTCCGAACAGTCCCATGTTTCGTTACCTCCTAAATGGAAATCAGATAGAATTGGAACACGTTGAACAGATAGCCGATGAGGATAATACCGCTTGTGCAGATGGCGATAAACAGCCCCAGCAGTCTGGGCTTCACCGCCTTGCGGAGCATGATCATCGAGGGCAGGCTCAGCGTGGTGACCGCCATCATGAAGGCCAGGACTGTACCGAGCTGTGCGCCCTTGGCGAGCAGGGCCTCCGCCACCGGGATCGTACCGAAAATGTCCGCATACATCGGGACGCCCACCAGCACGGCCAGGACAACGCCGAAGGGATTGCTGCCGCCCAGAACGGTCTCAATCCATGACTCGGGTATCCAGTTGTGGATCACCGCGCCGAGCCCCACGCCCACCAGGATGTAGGGAGCTACTTTCTTGAAGGTGGACACAGCCTGCTCCCTTGCGTACCGCACCCTCTCTCGCCTTGTCAGCTCGGGCGACTCAATGTCTATACTGCCGGCCGAAAAGACGAATTGCTCAACATGCTTCTCCATGTGCAGCCGCTCCAGGAGTGTACCGCCCGCCACGGCAAGCGCCAGCCCTACCACCACATAGAAAATGGCCACCTTAGTCCCAAAGATGCTCATCAGCAGCACCAGACTGCCCAAGTCCACCATCGGCGAGGAGATCAGAAAGGAAAAGGTGACGCCCAGGGGCAGCCCCGCGGTGGTAAAACCGATGAACAGCGGGATGGACGAGCAGGAGCAGAAGGGCGTCACCGTCCCCAGCAGGGCGGACACCAGATTGGCGCCCACGCCGTGGAGCCGGCCCAAAATGTGCTTGCTCCGCTCCGGTGGGAAATAGCTCTGTATATAGGAAATAGAAAAAATCAGAACACAGAGCAGTACTGTAATTTTCAAGCTGTCATACAGGAAAAACTGTACACTGCCGCCGAGCCGTCCATGGATATCCAGGCCCAGCGCGGACAGGCCGCGTCCGAGCCACTCGTTCAGCCACCTCATGCCCAAAATCTGCTCCTGAAACAGGCTCCATAACTCCATATCGTTCCGCCTCCCTTTATGTATTATAGATCAAAATATTTTGATGCTTTGCTCGAAAACACGCCATCTACTGTGACGGCGTGTTCCGCTCCCGCTATTCAAGCGGTGTCCCCTGTTCTGTAACCGGCGTAGTCAGCTCCAGCAGCAGCTTCACCGCGTACTCCCTGCCCGTCCTGCTCAGCTGGTAGTGGGTCCACTTGCCCTCCTGACGGCTCTCCACCAAGCCGGACTCGCACAGCACCTTCATGTGGTAGGATAGCCCGGACTGGGTCAGCTCCATGGGCTCCTGCAAGACACAGGCGCACTTTTCCCCGCCGCGCAGCTCCTCCAAAATGGCCAAGCGTTTGGGATCGCACAACGCCTTGAATACCCGAGCCGCCGCCCTATAATCTCTTTCCATAAAGCCCTCTTCATATCAAATATTTTTGATATTATTTTATATGGCTTTTCTTCAATCGTCAACCCTCAATTTTTAAGCAAAAGCCATCCCAGCAGGAAAGCCATACTGCTCTGCCTCCGAAAACAAAGGCTGTATAAAAACTCTGTATGTCAAATCCCTTTCCAGCAGAACATCGGCAGAGTGGACAGAGAACTCTTCGTAACTATATAGAACAAGCGGCACACTGTGCCCGATACCGTATACCTTGTGTCCTGTCACAGTACAGCGGTGGGCCGGTTCGCCTACAACTTTGTAGCTGATATGATCACAAAAAGTATTTTCAGATAAGTTGACACCCTTTCCGCTCAATGGTATAATAACACCGTTATATAACACTGTTATAAGGCGGTGAAGTTTGAATGGAGGAGCGGTCCACTGCTACACTGGAAAAAATTCAGCAGGCGGCTTTGGCGGAATTTCTGGACAAGGGATTTCTGGGAGCCTCCCTGCGGCAGATTGTAAAGAACGCCGGGGTGACCACCGGGGCCTTTTACGGCTACTTTTCCAGCAAGGAGGCCCTGTTCAACTCCATCGTGGAGCCCCACGCCGCGGCCCTCATGGGCCGCTTTATGGAAGCACAGACTACCTTTGCCGAGCTGCCGGAAAAGGAGCAGTCGGAGCACATGGGCCTGGAGTCCGGTAGATGTGTGGACTGGATGGTGGACTATATCTGCGCCCACCGGGAGCCGGTGAAGCTGCTGCTCTGCTGTGCGGAGGGGACCAGCTATGAGCACTTCGTCCATAACATGGTGGAGGTAGAGGTGGAGTACACCCAACGCTACATGGAGGTGCTCCGCCGCCTGGGCCGGGACATCCCGGTGCTGGACAAATCCCTGTGCCATATCATCGCCAGCGGGATGTTCAATGGCATCTTTGAGATCGTGGTTCACGATATGCCCCGGGATCAGGCGATGCGGGATGTGGATCAGTTGCGGGCGTTTTACACCGCTGGTTGGTCAAAACTGATGGGGGAATAATCCCCTATCTTTTTGAAATATGGTTAGTTTATGCTAACTTTAAGAGGAGGTTTTTTCATGAAGCAGAAGAGAAAGAGCGATGTGGCCGTCCTGTTGGACTACGCGGGCAGCCACAAAAGGCTGACCTTCCTGGGGCTGGCCCTGTCGGCGGTGTCCATGCTGCTGAGCATGGCGCCCTACATCTGCATCTGGCTGGCGGCCCGGGATCTGATCGCGGTGGCGCCGGACTGGACGGAGGCGCAGAGCGTCGCCCAATACGGCTGGCTGGCGTTCGCCTTTGCGGTGGCTGGCATCATCCTGTACTTCGCGGGATTGATGTGTACCCATCTGGCGGCCTTCCGCACGGCGTCCAACATCCGCAAGCAGGGCGTGGCCCATGTGATGAAGGCCCCGCTGGGTTTTTTCGACTCCAACGCCTCCGGCCTCATCCGCGGGCGGCTGGACGCGGCGGCGGCCGACACGGAGACCCTGCTGGCCCACAACCTGGCGGACATCGTGGGCACCATCACTCTGTTCGTCGCCATGCTGGTGATGATGCTCGTCTTTGACTGGCGGATGGGGGCGGCCTGCCTGCTGGCGGCGGTGATCTCCATTGTGGCCATGTTCTCCATGATGGGCGGTAAAAACGCCCAAATCCTGGGTGAATATCAGGCGGCCCTGGACCGCATCACCAAAGCAGGCACTGAGTACGTCCGGGGTATCCCGGTGGTCAAGATCTTCCAGCAGACGGTCTACTCCTTCAAGGCGTTCCAGGAGGCGATTGAGGACTACAGCACCAAGGCCGAGCACTATCAGGCGGATATTTGCCGGACACCCCAATCCGTCAACCTGACCTTCACCGAGGGGGCCTTTGTGTTCCTGGTGCCTGCGGCCCTGTTCCTGGCGCCGGGTGCCCTGGCCGGGGGCGACTTTGCGGGGTTTGTCACGAACTTCGCCTTTTACGCGGTGTTCTCCGCCATCATCTCCACGGCCCTTGCCAAAATCATGTTTGCCGCATCGGGCATTATGCTGGCTGGCACCGCTCTGGGCCGCATTGATCAGGTCATGGGCGCTCCCGAGCTGAAAGTGCCGGAGCATCCCAAGTCCCCCCAGAGCAGCCGTGTGGAATTTGAGGATGTGAGCTTTACCTACGACGGTGCGGAGACGCCCGCCCTCTCCCATGTCTCCTTCACAGCGGAGCCGGGACAGACTGTGGCCCTGGTGGGGCCCTCCGGCGGCGGCAAAACTACCGCCGCCAGCCTGATCCCCCGTTTCTGGGACGCCGCCTCCGGCGCGGTGAAGGTGGGCGGCGTGGATGTGCGGCAGATCGACCCCCATGTGCTCATGGACCAGATCGCCTTTGTGTTCCAGAACAGCCGCCTGTTCAAAGCCTCTATCTTGGAAAATGTCCGGGCCGCCCGCCCCGACGCCACCCGGGAGCAGGTGCGCGCGGCGCTGATGGCCGCCCAGTGCGGGGACATTCTGGAGAAGCTGCCCCAAGGCATGGACACCCTGATCGGCTCCGAGGGGACCTATCTCTCCGGCGGCGAGCAGCAGCGCATCGCCCTGGCCAGGGCCATCTTAAAGGACGCGCCCATCGTGGTCCTTGACGAGGCGACCGCCTTCGCGGACCCCGAGAACGAGGCGCTGATCCAAAAGGCGTTCTCCGAGCTGACCCGGGGCCGCACCGTTATCATGATCGCCCACCGCCTGTCCACCGTTGTGGGCGCGGACAAGATTCTGGTGTTGGAGGAGGGCCGCATCGTGGAGCAGGGCTCCCATCAGGAGCTGACCGCCGCCGGCGGGCTCTATGCCCGGATGTGGGCGGACTACAACCAAGCGGTCCAGTGGAAGATCACCAGCGAGCAGTGAGAGAGGGGTGAAGAAGATGTTCAGCAAAAGCTTTCAGCGCAAATACGCCCTCACCGACCAGAGCGTGAAAAACACCAAAAAGGGCGCCTTCTGGACGGTCATTGTCAATCTGGTCGTCATGGGCGGCATGGGCATCCTGTACCTGTTGATGTACGGCCTGATGGGAACCCTGACGGACGGAGCGCCGCTGCCCGGCCCGGCGCTCTTTCTTGGGCTGGTAATCGCGTTTGTCATTCTGTCCTTCGTGACCCACCTGCAGCAGTACCACGCCACTTACGGCCTAGTCTATAACGAGGTGAAGTCCACCCGTCTCAGCCTGGCGGAGCGGCTGCGCAAGCTGCCCTTGGGCTACTTCGGCAAGCGGGATCTGGCGGATCTCACCGAGACTCTCATGGGCGATGTGAACCGCATGGAGCACGTCTGGTCCCATGTGCTGGGGTACCTGTACGGGGCCTACATCTCCACGGCCATTATCGCGGTGTGCCTGCTGGTATATGACTGGCGGCTGACCATCGCCTGCCTGTGGGGGGTGCCGGTGGCCTTCGGCCTGTTGTTCGGCACCCGGAAGATCTCCGCCCGTGCCTCGGAACGGACGAAACAGGCCGCGGTCCGTGTCTCCGACGGCATCCAGGAGGCGTTGGAAAATGTCCGGGAAATCCGCGCCACCAACCAGGAGGCGCGCTATCTGGCCGGGCTCAACCAGAAGATCGACGACCATGAGAAGGTCACCATCCAGGGCGAGCTGGGCACCGGCATCTTTGTTAATGCGGCCAGCGTCATCATGCGCCTGGGGGTAGCCACCACCATCCTGGCGGGGGCCAGCCTGATCCTCTCCGGGCAGATCGACTTCATGCTGCTGTTTTTGTTCCTGCTGGTCATCACCCGTGTGTACGCCCCCTTCGACCAGAGCCTGGCCCTCATCGCAGAACTGTTCGTGTCCCAGGTGTCCGCCGACCGCATGAACGAGATTTATGATACGCCCACCGCAGAGGGGGCCGAGGTGTTCCAGCCCAAGGGCCACGACATTGTGTTCGACCATGTGGGCTTCGCCTACGACAAGAAGAAGGTACTGGACGGTGTGAGCTTTACCGCCCGGGAGGGTGAAGTGACCGCTCTGGTGGGGCCCTCCGGCTCCGGCAAGAGCACCTGCGCCCGGCTGGCCGCCCGGCTGTGGGATGTTACGGAGGGCACCATCAGGGTAGGAGGTGTGGACATCTCCACCGTGGACCCGGAGGCGCTGCTGACCGACTACTCCATGGTGTTCCAGGATGTGGTGCTCTTTGACGATACCGTGATGGAGAACATCCGCCTGGGCAAGCGAGGAGCCACCGATCAGGAGGTTAGGGCCGCGGCGGAGGCCGCCAACTGTGGGGAGTTCATCCGCCGTCTGCCTCAGGGCTATGACACCCCCATCGGGGAAAACGGGGCAAAGCTCTCCGGCGGGGAGCGGCAGCGCATCTCCATCGCCCGGGCACTTTTAAAGAACGCCCCCATCGTCCTGCTGGACGAGGCCACCGCCAGCCTGGATGTAGAGAACGAGACCAAGGTGCAGGGGGCGCTCTCCCGCCTGCTGGCTGGTAAGACGGTGCTGGTCATCGCCCACCGGATGCGCACCGTGGCCGGGGCGGACCACATCGTGGTGCTGGAAAATGGCCGGGTGGCCGAGCAGGGCACGCCTGCGGAGCTGATGGAAAAAGGAGGACTCTACCGTCGTATGGTGGAGCTACAGAGCCACAGTGCCCAGTGGCAACTCAACGGGAACGAATAACATAGGATCCCGTAGCAGAGACTAGGTAGTTTTCCTTTATCAGAAATTTGGCCGCTGATCTGTTACTGGTTTTTCGTTTGCAATTATGAAAGAATCAATCATAAAACATAAAAAGGTCTTACCGATTTGCAAAAATCGGTAAGACCTTTTGTTATTAATAAGCTATGCGTTGCACTTAAAGACCTGTGATGATCTGACTGAAATCCAAGAGGTGTGAATTGGGAAAGTATTATCAGATACAAAAAATTTTTTCTTAAAAGCACCGTTTTCCCGGCTAAAGCACCGCAAGAGCCGGAGACAGAATGAAATCTCCTCATTCCCACTCGCTCCTGTTAGATGTTTTCTAAACAGATTTGCTTATGGGATTTAGCTCAGAGTATTGGCATTCTTTTCATTATTCAGATAGTAGGGGCTATCTGATTTTTTGTTGCCATGGTGTTGCCACCAATGAATTTTTCTGATGATTATTCTGTCGGAGTCCATGTTTCAATAATTGAATTACCAATATCAGAAATTTGAGTCAACAAATTATTTCTGACATCAGCATCATTCTCATTGTGTGCTTCCCGCACCAATTCAACTAGGTGCATATGCTGGTGGTTTCTTTCATCAAATTCAGGCAACCGCATATGTTTGAAAATATCGCCCACTTGTATCATGATGTGAAAACTGGCAATAAATTTTTGGACAAGACTGCATGTAAGCAAGCCACATAAGTAGAGTGCAGTGGTTTCATCGTCAAACTCTGCAAAGTAAATTTTGTGATCCGGAACAACAATTTTCTCGCCGACACCTTGCAGTGTTCTCGTATTAACTACCGCTACAGGGAGTCCGCTATTACCAGGCTGTTCAGGCCAAACTACTTTCCATGGCGCAAATGTATAGCCACCCACATTATATACCGCATAATATGGAGCGGAAGGCATTCTTGTCCGATATGTGGAGCGACTCCGCAGCTGCTGTTCAAATGCACGGAAATAATCATATAAAAGCCGATTGTTTTGCTCAACTTCCGTTTCTGCTTGGGATAGCCATGTGGATGTAATTCCGCGATTTGGGACGATTGCATATAACTCATGCTGCGGGTTATACTGGCAGGCCTTCAGGTCGGAAGCTCCCTTAATCACCGGATAAAGCAAATTGTGTTCTACCCAAAAACGACGTTTAGGGCCAATGTTTGTGCGACCTGCTTCAGGCCTTGTTTCGATTTGTACACGGGTGCCATCGTACGACACATTAACTACATTTACAAAGTATACACCATTAAGATCACATGTAATTCCCTTACGCCCCTCCGTCCATGTACATTTGCCAACTAATTTTTTGCATATGTCAAAATCACCGGAAGGCAGGATTGCCCAAGGGGACGAGCCTCCTTGAACTGGATTTGCTTCAAGAAAAGTGCGAGTAGTCCGATTTAATACCTCTTGTTTTGTGGCATGCTCCGGAATTGTGCGTGATTTTCCTTGGGCACTACTCCATACAGCATAGTCAACGGGGAAAGACGGCTGTACTCCGCCTTTTTTTGCGACAAAAATCACAGTTTTATTTGCCGCATCAGGAAATGGTTTTAGGGCTTTCAAATCCTCTACGCTTTCAGGGAAAAGGAAATTATTCTCATCAATGCGAAAACGTCTAAATCCCTCCGAGGATGCTGACTGGAAGTGTGTTTGTGTAAGCAAGAAGATCAGTTGCCCACCACTTCTGAGCCATTTGTCAGAGACTGTGTAGGTGATAAGTCCAGAAATGTCCAACTCATTCCCGCCGTAATAAGGTGTACGTGAGAAAATATCATATTTACGGCATGTAGGAGCCACTCTGTTCCGATACAGTTCTGGTAACTTTGACCAGCGGACCCACGGGGGATTGCCAACTATTACATCAAACTCACCCGCGGTTGATGACCAGAAGTAATTGCGGACAATTCGGAACCAAATCCCGTTCCAATTTCTTCTATGAAGATCTAAGACACGTGCATAAGTTGATGAAAGTATAGACTCCCAAGATTCTCTTTCTTCTACAGTTATCGCATTGTGCACAAGGAGTCCATCTATCATACGAACAGGCTCCATATCATTTTCCACACATTCACCCATGATAGAAAACACCGTATCAAGCCGATCTCTACTTTGTGACAATACTGTTGGCAAGGTAATTGTCAAATCAGCTACGTTGCTTCCTATGACATAGTTCACTACGCTAGTATCTCCCTCATCGGGAGCCGGAGCATAGATTGCATCTGCCAGTAATATAGGAATCTCAATATGTATCCCTGGAGCTTCAGCAATCAGGTCAGAAAGCGCAATCAGATAATTTACACGAGCTGTTTGCACCGCCAGTGGGTTTAAATCAAATCCCCACACATTTTGAGTTATTCTTTGTAACAGATCTACAGCAGACAAATTTGAGCATTCTCGAATCCTTTTTATAATTGCTAATAGAAACGAAGCAGAGCCACAAGTAGGGTCAAGGAATTTTAGCTCATCAAATTGGCCTTCAACTTTATCTAAAGTCACGTCTACAAGCCAATCTGGCGTATAGAATTCTCCCAAGCTCTTTCTCAACACTTGCGGCACGATATTCTGATAGAATCGTTTAAGCACATCATTTGTCTGAGCATGGGACAGGTCTTCCATTTGATACAAAGAAAGTTTTATCAGAACCTCTTTTAATGATGTAACAATATCATTTACAACTTCAGGATATACATTGCTTGTACATGCATCAATATACCAACTAAACAACGGCTCTTCCACGAAACCGTGTATATTTGCCCTTGTATAAAGTTGTGAGCGTTCGATATCCAAATCTAGCATCGAGATAAGCTCGTAATCACTTACAGACACAGCATTTTGGGCAAAATCAGAATATGATGTTAACTCGGTAAGATGAGAAACAATCTCAGCAGATAAGAGTTTAATAATAATTGAATCAAATGTGTGAATCACGAAAAGGATACGAGACAACTTATCAGTTGATGTGCTAGTACAAGTAAAACCAATAGAGTTTATAATTGCTTCCACTTGAAAAGAACTAAGATCAGCTACTTGCCCATATAAAGCTTTCCATTCTTGGTAAAGCATCTTGACTTTGTTGTTATTAGGATCATCAAGATATAGCATTAACGCAGTAGCAAGAGCCTGCATGAGATTACCACCAGCAACTGAACCATGACCAAAATCTTCAATTAAATTCGTTGCTGTTACTGCTCTACGGCAAGACTGGCGGCATGCTTCGAACACCATTTGCACACTATCTGGAGAGAGTGGCATAATGGGGCCAGGAATGGGCTGTCCATTTTCAGATGAAATGTGAACAAAAGCAATCGATTCACCATCGATGGCAATTCCTTGATAATGACGCACATCTAAACCTTCAATACCAGCCTTTGCAGGGATATATCTTGAGAGTTCCTCTAATGCTTCCTGAAATTTAGCACTATTTTGATTGCCATGAAATAGGCCTACATTCTTAAACTCAATAATAACTTGATTGTAGTCAGCATCAGATCGCCCTCTCTCTGCATGAAATGTGATCGCGAGCGTATTCTGTAAAATGGTAAGCCAACCTAGTCTAACTTCCTCTTCTGTTTGCCAATCTACGCGCTGGCGATTGAGCTGATTGTATTGTTCGGTATACATTATTTTTCCCTCATGACACAATTATTTCTCTTACAGCAGGCTTCAATCGAAACCGTTGAACTTGTTTTACTTGGTCGTTTCCTGCGTTAATTCCATTATATCTCCAATGTCACACTGTAAAGCCGTGCAGATTTTTACCAGCACATCTGTAGTAACATTTTCATTTTTTCCTAATTTCGCCATCGAAGCATGGCTGATTCCTGCCGCCGCACATAGATCTTTTTTCTTCATATCTCTGTCAATTAGTAATTTCCAAAGCTTTTTATAACTAACAGCCATCTTCCACACCTCAGCAACAAGTTATATATTCTGAAAACGCTGAGCGCTATTCAGTGTTCGCAAACTTTTGGGTTATTATATCATATTTGCCTTAGTGCTTCAATAAGGGATTGTGAAAGATGAAAGGCTAACAGTTAAAGTTTTTAAATAGTGCGCGACACAATTAAGTGTTAAAGTATTTATGGTTAGTAATTACTTTCAAATACCTGTCCGGCTCACCATTTAAAATTAGATTGACATACTCCAACGGAGCGTTATAGATCAACCAGTCCAGTTCTGACCCGCTGGTGCATACTGTTTGCCACCTCGTTCGCCACGGCGGTGCAGTCGATGGAGAGCAGCGTCCCGTCTTCTAGGCAAAGTTCCACGCAGGCGGTGTCCAGGTTTAACTCACAGGACAAAATCTTTCTCATAGTCGTTACCTCCTAATACTTAAATTTCGGTTGATTTTCCGCAGCGACACAAGGTTCGTTTCGCTAATTTTAGAATCTGGCAAGCAATGCGTGTGGCTATCCACACACAAATCCAGCAAGCAATGCGAGTGTTAATACACACTCACATTTCCTGCCGTCTGCTTGTTGAGGGCAGTGCCCCCCAAGCCCCCTTTGAACACAGGATTTCATTCTGTGGCTACGCGTTCTGCGAACGCTTTGAAAGGGTACGCCAAAGCGCCGTCCCCTTTAAGATACCATGGAACAAATCGTTCCACCCTTACGCCTGATGGCTACTGCGAAACACAGTAGCCCTCGCTAGATGCGTAGGCAAAGTATTTTCCCATCGTTCGCATTTACTTTGCACCCTGTGCCCTGGTTTCAAGGCATGAGGGCTACTCCTTAATGATTACATGGTACGCCCTAAAATAGGGCTCACCTGGAAAGATGGGGTGGCAAAACACCACCTCACATTTTTTTCCGCAACGGTGGCGACGGTCGCAACGGTGCTGGGAGTCCCCCTCAAAACACCGTCGCGACCGTTGCAAGCGTCGCGCTTTACTTGATTACTTCAACATAGGTGCTTCTATCACCACGTAGGTCAGCCGGATACGCCGCCCTTCGTGTTTGATTTTGTATTCATACTTCACCTGATGTTCTTCCAGCAGACGACTGGCATTTACATTCAGATGCTTAGTAAGGCGGTTCACTGCCATATCCAACCGAAGGGCTTCGGCAAGCTCTGTTGGGCTGCCTTCCCATTCGCGGTTCTCGTCAGATACGATTTTCGCTACCGCTTCCAGCACCGGGTCCGGAGGTTGCTTCCAAAGCTCATTCTCTGCATGGTCGAGAAGCCATACCAAACGCTCCTGATCTTTACTTAAATACAGCCGCTGATCCGGCTGATCCCGTCCGCTGATTTCCAGTGTGGCCTTTCCGTCAGTTCGTTTTTCTTTCTGCATAATGAGGGCCCCATCTGCACAGCCCGACAGTCCGGTGGTGCCGGAAATCTTCTCAAAGCTATCTCCCGCAGGCTGCTTTCTGGTGTGGTGGACAATCAGGATGCAAACTCCATGCCGGTCTGCAAATTGTTTCAGCTTTCCAATCACCTCATAGTCGCTGGAATAACTGTAGTTATCGCTCACCATCTCCCGAACTTTTTGAAGGGTATCCACGATAATCAATTTGGTATCACTGTGTTCCCGGACAAACTTTTCCAGCTGTTCATCCAGACCGCTGCCGATCATCTTGGCGCTGGTAGCAAAGTGGAGGGTGCTTGTCCCTTCCACACCAAACATACGGAACATCCTGCGTTGCAAACGGCTTTCGTCATCTTCCAGAGCAAGATAGAGGACTGTTCCCTGATGAACCTTGTAGCCCCACAGATCCTGCCCGGTGCTGACATGGTGGGCTATTTGTGCCACCAGAAAAGATTTGCCGATTTTGGGCGCTCCGGCAAGGATATATGCTCCAGTATAGAGCAGGTTTTCAATCACTGCGGACTTTACCTCAAATACATTATCCATCACCTCATCCAGGGTTACAGTGTGCAGGTAAGCTGGGTCGCTCATGCGCTGTATCCTGCGGTACATTTCCTCCAGACTTTCCTGCGGATTTACAACTTCATCATTGATTTCTTCCTTGGAAGTGGTTATACTAATGTCAGAATTTTTAGAGATTGACTGCCCATCGTCTGCGCCAACAGATGAGTCCTGGGTGGTCATTTTCTTTTTTTCATCGATCATAGGCAATATCCTCCTGCATTCCTTTCATAATGGTTGTGATCATCTGAATGGTGTCCAACAGTTCCTCATTTACGCCTTGCCCGGCTTCGATCCGGCGCAGCTCGTCCAGCACAGCAACCAGCTGATCTCGCAGTGCCTTATAGACTCTTGGATTGCCCTGAGCCACCACATCCCGACAGAGCAGCCGACGGATGATATAATCCTGTTTGGTCAGTCCTGTGAGCTTGACTGCTGTTTCAATCTGGGCATCCTCCTCCGGGGAGACCCGGAAAAATACGGCCTTGTTCCTCCAACGGTTGTGCTTATCCAAATTCTTTGCTGACATTCTTAATTGCCCCTTTCCATATTCAATTTATCTGCCATTTCCGTTTGCTTGGACGGAAACAGGTGTGCATAATTGTAAGTGATGTCGATGCTCTCATGTCCCACCCGGTCCGCGATGGCTGTGGCAGAGAACCCCATATCGATGAGAAGCGAAACCGCGCTGTGACGAATATCGTGGATTCGGATGCGCGGGACTCCGGCCTCTTTGGAGCCTCTATCCATCTCCCGATGGAGATAACTCTTGGTGACGGTAAACATTCGGTCATCTGCTCCAATTCCGTAGAGCATTTTGAGGTAATCCTGAATTTCCTCTGCCAGAAACTGCGGCATAGTGATAACACGATTGCTCTTTTCGGTTTTTGGAGTGGTAATCAAATCCTGCCCGTTTAGCCGCTGATAGGATTTGTTGATGGTAACAGTTCGCTTCTCAAAGTCAAAATCTGCCGGGGTCAGAGCCAGCAGTTCCCCCTCCCGGATGCCACACCAGTAGAGCATTTCAAAAGCATAGAAGGATAGTGGTTTATCCATCATCACCTCAGCAAATTTCAGGTACTGCTCCTTGGTCCAGAACATCATCTCACGGTTTTTCTTTTTCCCCATGCTGCCTGCCTTTTTACAAGGGTTATCCCGGAGGTTATAGTACCGAACCGCGTGGTTGAAGATGGCGCTAAGCTGATTGTGAACCGTCTTAAGGTACACAGGTGAATAGGGCTGTCCCTTTTCATCCTTGTGGTTCAGCATCTCGTTCTGCCAGGTGATAATCTGCTGGGCAGTGATGTTGCACATCTTCAGCTTGCCGAAGTATGGGAGTAGCTTTGTGCGGATAATATGCTCCTTTGTGGCCCAAGTGTTTTCCTTGAGCCGGGTCTTCATATCCGCTGTATAAAGTTCCACAAAGCTTTTGAAGTTCATATCCAGATCAGCACTGGTTTTATGAACCTGCTCACGCTCCCAGGCCTGCGCCTCTCGCTTAGTCTTAAAACCGCGCTTTTGGGTCTGCTTCCGCTCACCATTCCAATCGGTATAGCGATAAACTGCCCGCCAGGTGCCGGTTTTTTCTTCCTTGTAAACGGCCATTATGATTCCTCCTTTACCGTTTTGGTATAGTAATACTTCTCTCTGAAGAATTCTCGATTGACACGGCCAGAGATGGTCAGATACCCTTTCTCCTGCAATTCTTCATTAAGCCCATGGATCACCTTGTAGGCGTGGGATTTGGAGATACCCAATTCCTGAGCAACTTCGTCTGCTCGCATAAAACTCTGTTTTTGCATAAATGAAATACCTTCCTTTCCTTGCTGGTTGTTTTTTCCTGCTGATTTTGTTTCTCATAAAGCCCTCCTCACTCTCTACTGCCACTTTTTTCAGATTTTGCACCCAAAAATTTTGAAAAAATTTTCTTCGGGTATTACAGCTAAGCAAATATGCTTTGTTTATTGTAATTATACTAAGCATAATAGCTTATGTCAATCGGCGTATGCAAAATAAATTAAATAAAATTGTTTAGTATTCTCTTGACTTTCCTAAGCATTTCTGCTACGCTTTTTATAAAGACAACCAACGATTGGAGTTGACGATATGGCGATTGGTGAACGAATTCACTTTTTCCGTCTCCTGCGGGGGATGACACAAAAATATCTCGGTATGACGTTGGGATTCCCGGAGAAGTCTGCTGATGTGCGCCTTGCACAGTACGAAACAGGATCAAGAACCCCAAAGGCAGACCTGACCGCTGCCCTGGCACAGGTATTGGATGTCTCGCCCCATGCGCTCTCTGTCCCGGACATAGACTCCTATGTAGGGCTCATGCACACCCTGTTTACCCTGGAGGATAACTACGGGCTCAAGATCAGCGAGATGGATGGCGAAGTCTGCCTGAAGGTCGATGTTCGGAAAAACAAGGACGCCGCCCGGCTGCATGAGATGCTCTGGACCTGGCGGGAACAGGCAGCCAAACTGGAGGTCGGTGAGATCTCCCAGGAGGACTACGACCGCTGGCGTTACCACTATCCAGAGTTTGACAAGGCCCAGAACTATGTGAAGGTGCCGCCCCAGGATCTCGCTTGACCATCTCACTTGTAGACCATGAGAGAGGCCGTTTGTTGCACAGGACAATAATAAAAAGAAAAAGAGAGCTAACTGACTAATCAAAATCAGTTAACTCTCTTTTTATGAATAATGAAAAAGTGTTGCCACGGAGGGCCTTAACCCCTCAAAAACCCAGTTATATCAGGCTTTTCCGGGCATCTGAAATTACTCCCACTCGCCGAGTTAAATCCATTTCTAAACTTTTTTGTATAGAGGATTTAATTCGTCGTGGTTTTATTTGACGCAGATTATCCTTATCCTAAGGTCTATTCGGACTTTTGCTATCAAAAATCTATCCGGGCCATCCTATCAGGGGTTTTGCTTGAGACGGATGATTGGGTGGTTTAGAAGTATTATAGCATATATAAGATGATTTTTCACCAATTTTCAAACGTATTTTTTAAAGTTTAATATCAAGCATACTACATATAAATATTTTTAGAACTAATTTTTATTACTATCCAAAGCCAACTGATCCCACATTATATCTCCAGACTTACCTGGAATATATGAAATTTTTATGGGATCTCCTAAGTCCAACACCTGAATTTTCTTACATACATTTTCCAAATTTTTAATAGTTATATATGGGAATGTTCTTTTAACTGGAATTTCATAAAGTTGTTCCCACAACTCTATTGGGACCACCCCTGATGCCATAAAACATAATTCATGGGTTTGTTCCTCAGAATCTGCAAATTCTTTCATTTTTTGATTTACTGTAAATTCAGCAGTAAGCTCTGACCATTTCCCCTCACATCTTTCACCGCGAATCAGACTGGCTAAATAATCAACATCCCAAAGTTCATCTTGTCGGATAGGGTTTGGAATCCTTATGTCCTGACCAAAGTATTTCTCAATATCTATAATTTTTTCAAAAAATTCGATATCTTCGGAAATTGTATCGAACATGGATTCGCAACTGTTCTGCTGCATATTGCCCGAAACCAAATCAACTGCGTGTTCTAAGGAGTACAATTTAATAACTCTAGAATCAGTCATCTCCTTCAGTATTTTAGCTATCAGAAGTTTCTCGGAATTTTTATTATTCGATGGTTCAATACGAAAATTAAAGATATTTCTGTGTACGTTCAATCGAATTTCTATTTTAAATGGAGCGCCTTTTTGCTCTTGATTTGTCACTATATACGTTTCATCATCTAGAATCTCAAGAGTGCGGAGTAATAGATATTCTATAATTGGCTTATCATCTCCCAACAATGTACAAGAAAACGCTGCCGGAAAGCGAGGAGGATAAATCTTATACTCTTTTCCAATTTCTCGCTCAGCTTCATGCTGATACGGATCTAAAATATCACCTAATAACTTGCGCGCCTCGACAACATTCACTACAAAAGGAATTTGGTGTCGAAATGAATAATTCAAATTAGATAAGTTGAATTCAGAAATGTCCTTTCCTCCAAGCGTTGCTCTTACACCAAGTTCCATCTTTGGCAGATATTCTTTAGGGATGTTTGCGGAAACAGGACAACTAAAAGCCTCATCTTTTCCGTCAACAGTGCGAACACCAATTCGATAGTATTGATTTAATGGATGCTGTGCCCCAATTGCACGAATTGCAGAAGTCAAATTTTGCTCAACTTCAGCATATTTTCCTTTTCGCATTAGTTCGATATTACTATCCGTTGAAAGAAGATTTTTCTTGTTTATTTCTTTGGTTAGTTCTTTTTCAGTTTCTGTAATTTTCCCTATAAGTTTCCTAGTTTGCTCTTCTTGATGTTCACTAAGATTGTCCACAATTTCCCCAGAAACTAACAACATCTCTTGAGGAACTTTCTTCCGATAGAAGTCTTTTAGCATAGTCATTAAAGAAGTTACCATACGCTCAACTCTATCTTTGGCAATCTTTGTGTTTGCTTGAGCATAAACTACGGACTTGTCTAAAATCCTTAACCTTGCACAATTACGTTCTTCTCTTTCGCCAAACAGCCGGCTTTTCATATCATCAATCAAATCTTCGCGTATATAATTTGCAAGCCCTTCAAAGTCAATTTCTTCATCCCGAGTACAGAACCAGTTCTCTTGTAGTTTTTTTGATAAGTAAGATTCCAGCTTTTCTCTAATTTTTCTCTGATCGTTAACAGACTTAATTTTTTCCTTAAATGTATTTAGCCCAATTTCAAGGACAATATCATATCCCTTAGAAAATATTGTTTCTTCTATAATTCCCACAATCCTTAACCTCTCGATACGGTAAATACATATATGACTGACTAACAAGAATTTTGCAATGCTTGCCGTCAAGAAACACATTCGGCAAATGCTATATGTCCATTGAATTACACAATAAATTTCTTTTTAATTTCTGGGGCCTAAAAATTTGTCTCCATTCAAATGAATCATGTGATCCGGCATATCAGCGATCCAAACTTCCGTTTCCCAAGCGAGTGTCTCAGAAAACTTCTTAAATGTCTTGAAATCCAGAAAAGCTGTAACATAGATTTTTCCTGCGGTTACGCTGGTGGTCATTTCTTCAATCTCTTTGATGCGTTTCGGCTCCATCGGCCCAACAGATGTTACCGACTCTATAAAATACAGCCAGTCCTTTTCCTCTGAGTAGAGGACCACATCTGGCATCTTATCATGTAATGTGATAGTAAATCCTAGTTCACGAAGCTTGTCCTCGTTCTTTACCAAATCCTTTTCAATGGTATCGCCAACATAGAGGCATTCCGAATTTGGAGCAAAACGCGGTGCAAATTCCTCGATAATTGCTTTTTGGAGTTGATTATGATCTCCTGGAGAAAAAGTGAAATCCTCACCGTTGATCTTCACTGGCATTTTGCGTTTGACACGCTTAGAAGCATATAGCTGAACAAGCGTTTCGTGATTAGTTTGAAAAGAAGTAAGCTTGGTTTCCCAACAATCTGTACCAAAACTCTGTACCAACTTCAGCATTTCATCTGTCAGCCGATAGCGATAGTTCGGACTATTGGTGGCCTTGCCATTATCCTCAATGAAAGCTGCATTTCTGAAATGGTGCATAGCCTGTTTTCTGAAAGTTTCACGACTATTTTCTGCATAAGTCGTCCTATAATTGTTATTGGAAAAAGCAATTACATCGTGAATACGAATCCATTCGTTAGTTGCATCTTGCCACGAAGTTTCCTCAACGAGTCCCGCCATGGCAAGCAAAACACAACAGCACATGGCATTTTGTTGCTTTGCCGGTACTTGCAAGGCATTTAATATCTCTTTTGCTTCATCTATTTTACTCATACATAACCCCTCAAAATTCTGTCACAAACCGGTTCCGACATATCGTGTGCAGCAATTAGCTCTTTTCCCATGGCCTCAATGACATCCATGGATGGAACCGGCATAGAGTTCACTTCAGTCGAATTGACCTGCGTTGAACCATTCAAAATCCTATAATAGCAGTCATACAAGGTGGAGTTAAACAAGACATAGAGACCGTACACAACACACTCCGAAAGATCACGCATCCCATCGATAAAATTTATCTTGTTTTGTGTGCTGATCTGGGAATACTCAGGATGCTTTTTTGCTAAGTAAACACCACATTGAAGCCGCCTATGTTCTTCTTTTGCTGTAAATCGTTTGACAAAAAGATAGTTCTTATTTGGCTGTAATAGCCCCCTCTGCTCAGTAACCAGATACTCATGTTCCTTCCCTACAGGAAAAACCACTTTGCCATTTTGTATGTGCTGAGAATAGAACAATGGAACAGCCTGTTCTTCAGCTACATCTCTCAGTGCTTCTCTGTTTCGGAAGTCAACTGTAAGTCCAGTTTTCATTTTTAGGCCAATGCTCTGCAGGGTATTTTCCCACTTGTTTAAACTATTAAGTGTCTCTACTTCCTCAGCATTTGTGACCAGATATACATAGGAATCTGGTCCGTTGATAACAGCAGAATATGGAGCCTCAAAAATGGTCTTTTTTGAAAAGTCCGCATTGCTTTGGGTCGTAGTAATAGTAACAGTTTTTGGCTTTGAGCGCGTTTTTCTCAGCTTAATAATGATAGTTTCCTGCAGTACACTTTCTTTTTCAAAGACTTTATCGCGACTAACAAATAAGTGGATATGCTCCAAAATACCTTCGCTTAAAAACTTCTGACGAAATCTCTTGAAATACGCGCCAGAGGTCCAGGAGCGCGGAATAATATAAACCATTTCTCCGCCATCTCTCAAGTTAAACATACTCATAGAAGCAAAGAGAAAATAGAGATTGGGAGCGCCATAACATACATCTGGCATGGCTAAGGCTTCTGGGGCATCCTTTGCTATTTTCATATATGGAGGATTTCCGATTACAAAATCAAATTTTTCGGGCTCTAAATTTGCCCCTAACATCAAATTATAGTCAGTCGCTTGACCTAAAATGTAGTTATCAGAAACGATTTCGCAGGATATTTTCTGTCTGGATTGACTACACGCTACCTCCAGATTGGCCCGCAATAGCTCCATTACATTGGGGTCGTTCTCATAGCAAACCAATCTAATCTCTTTTATTACCGAGAAAGCTTGCAAGCGTTCCAATAGTGCAATTGAAAGAATCCCAGAACCAGCACCAGGATCAAGGATAGAAAGTGTCTGGCGTTCATTAGGAATCTCAAACAACTCAGCCATAAAAGCAGCAGTTTCTTTGCTTGTAAAAAACTGGCCATATTTTTTGCGCTGGCTTTTCGGCATATGGTCAATATATTCTGTTGTTGCATTAATTGCAAAATCAAGCATGCTCATGATTTGTAAACTCCATAATTTCATCGATACCGCAGTCTAAAGCCACACAAATTTTATATAGGCTCTCCATTGATACAAATTCATTTTTTCCCATCTTTGCTAAGACATTAAAGCTAATGCCTGCAGCATCTTTCAAGTCCGAGCGTTTCATCTTTTTATCAATAAGGGTTTTCCAAAGCTTATCATAAGATACTGGCATCTCAACTTCTCCAATCATATCTGGATAAGTCATTATACCACAAAATGCACAATAACTCAAGATTGCCTCATGATATCATGAGACTAATTCGGCGTAACAAATAGTATTAATTAGTTTTAATCAAGCAAAGATTTTGCTGTCACTACCTTCAGATACAATTCCGGGTTACTGTTCAAAATCAGTTCCGCATAGGCCAGCGGATCATTGTAGATCAGCCAGTCCAGCTCCGACCGCTGGTACATACTGTTCGCCACCTCATTTTCCACGGCGGTACAGTCGATAGATAGCAGCGTCCCGTCCTCCAGACGCAGCTCCACGCGGGCGGTGTCCATGTTAAACTCACAGGATACTATCTTTCTCATAGTCGTTACCTCCTGATATTTGAATTGTAGGCGATTTTGTGCAGCGTTACAAGCAGCACTACGACTGTTTTAGTTTCCGGCAAACAATGCGTGTGGATAGCCACACACACGACTGGCAAGCAATGCGAGTGTTAATACACACTCACATTTCCTGCCGTCTGCTTGTTGAGGGCAGCGCCCCCCAAGCCCCTATTGAACACAGAATTTCATTCTGTGGCTGCGCGTTCTCCGAACGCTTTTCCCCATACCCGGTGCCTTGTTTCGGGGCATAGGGGTGCGTGAATCGCTCATCCCTTTTGTTAATATGGTACGCCCTGAAATAGGGCTTTTCTTGGAAGATGAGGTGGCAACATACCACCCCATCCGAAATACCTTTCAGCAAGGAAAATCCTCTATAATAGGCTTTTCAAAACAGGAATTCCTCGTCCGAAACAGCAGTCACATCTTTCCCTCTGCCAGCAAAAACAGGAGCGTGACACGCTCCTGTCCCTGCCGACAAGGAGAAAACTTTTATGCTAATCTCAACGGTAAAATTAGTCCGAACGGAAACCTATCTCACCACCGAAAATCCGGGAACACTCCACGCTTGTCCAGGTATTCCTGCCTGGCCTGTTCCCGCTCTTTTGCAGGGGGCGCAGTCTTATATTTTGCATACAGCTCATGCCGCACCAATGCGTCCAATTTCTGTTCCAGCCCCTGGCGGATTTCCTCGGCACAGTCATCATCATAGGCCAGATGGTACTCCACCAATGCCACAAAAAGCTCATAGGGAATTTGTACACTTTTCATATCCATTTTCCTCCCGTGACGGTCGTGACGATGGTGACGGTGTTTTACACACCATCAAAATCACCGTCACGACCGTCACCATCGTCACGCTTTCTCCGAAACAGGAGTCAGTTTGATCCTTCGCCCTGCATGGATGCGGGAGTTTGCATACTGGATATTATACTCCAACAACAGCCGTCCCGAATTGACATTTAGGTGTTTGGTCAGGGTGTTCGGCAGCATATCGATTTGCAAGAAAGAAACCAACTCTGTAGGGCTGCCGCTCCATGGTTCCTTTACCAGCTTTTCGATCGCTTCCAGCACCGGGTCCGGCGGCTCTTTATACAGCTCGTTTTCCATGCGTTCCAGGTTCCAGATCTGGGTTTGAGGGTCCTTCTTCAAGTAGAGGATCTGATCCGGCTGATCTCGTCCCACCACCTTGATGGTGGCGTCCAGTTCCGTGCGTTTTTTCTTCTGCATCAGCAGGGAACCGTCCGCACATCCCAAAAGCCCTGTGGTGCCGGAAATCGTCTCAAACGAATCGTCTGCCTGCTGCTTCCGAGTGTGGTGGACTGTCAGCACACAAATACCGTGCTGATCGGCAAACTGCTTAATCCTGCCGATGATCTCATAGTCGCTGGCATAGCTGTATGCCTCGCCGCCAACCTCCCGGATTTTCTGCATGGTGTCGATGATAATGAGTTTGGTGTCCGGGTACTCCTGCATGAAGTTCTCCAGCTGTTCGTCCAGCCCGTTCCCGATTTTCCCAGCCGTGGTGGCAAAGTGGAGATTAGGGGTGTCATTCACACCATACATCATAAACATCCGGCTTTGGATGCGCTGAAAATCATCTTCCAGCGCAAGGTAGAGCACCGTCCCCTGATGGACCTTGTAGCCCCACAAGTCCTGCCCGGTACTGACATGGTAGGCGATCTGGGCCACCAGGAAGGACTTGCCGATTTTGGGCGCTCCGGCAAGAATATATGCCCCTGCGTAAAGCAGCCCTTCCGCCACCGGTGGCCTGCTCATATAAACTGTCTGGAACAGCTCCGTCATGGTGAGCGTATGCAGGTATCGAGGGTCTGCCATACGCTGCATCCTGCGGTACACTTCTTCCAGGCTCTCCGGGGAATTTACAATTTCATCGTTGATTTCTTCCCCGGAAGTGGGTATACTATTTTCAGTGGTTTGAGAGATTGACTGCCCATCATCTGCGCCAACAGATGAGCCTTGGGCGGTCATTTTCTTTTTTTCATCGATCATAGGCGAAATCCTCCTGCATTCCGTTCATAATGGTGGCGATCATACGGATGGTGTCCAGCAGCTCGTCGTTCACGCCCTGCCCGGCTTCGATCCGGCGCAGCTCGTCCAGCACAGCCGCCAGCTGGTCCCGCAGGGCCTTGTAGACCCTGGGGTTACCCTGGACCACCACATCCCGGCAAAGCAACCGCCGAATGATGTAATCCTGCTTGGTCAGGCCGGTGAGCTTCACCAGGGCTTCCAGATGGAGATCTTCCTCCGCCGACACCCGGAAAGCTACCGTCTTGTTTCTCCAGCGGTTGTGGTTGTCATAGTTCTTCTTGGACATTTTCTTATACTCCCTTCTCATTTTTCAGTGAATCCAGCTTGTCGGCCATTTCCACTTGGCGGGTGGGGAACAGATGGGCATAGCGGTAGGTAATGTCAATGCTCTCATGTCCCACACGCTCCGCGATGGCCAGGGCGGTAAAGCCCATGTCGATCAACAAACTGATGTGGCTGTGTCTCAAATCGTGTATGCGAATCCTTTTCACCCCCGTTTGCTTGCAGCCACGGTCCATTTCCCGGTGGAGATAGCTTTTGCTGATAGGGAACATCCGGCTGTCCGGCTCCACGCCGTAGAGATGCTTGAGGTAGTCCTGGAGCTCGTCACAGAGGAACTGGGGCATCTGGATCACCCGGTTGCTCTTGGGCGTTTTGGGGGTGGTAATGACATCCTGCTTGTTGAGCCGCTGGTAAGACTTGTTGATGGTAAGAGTGCGTTTCTCAAAGTCGAAGTCCGCCGGGGTCAGAGCCAGTAGCTCCCCCTCCCGGACACCGCACCAGTACAGAACTTCAAAGGCGTAGAAGGACAGTGGTTTATCCATCATGGCCTCGGAAAACTTGGTGTACTCCTCTCGGGTCCAGAACAGCATTTCTTTCCGTTCTTCCGCCCCCATGTTGCCCGCCTGCCGAGCCGGGTTGATATTCAGGCCGTAAAATCGGGCAGCGTGGTTGAAAATGGCGCTAAGTTGATTGTGAACCGTTTTCAGATAGGTTTTGGACAGAGGCTTGCCGTGGCAGTCCCGCATTTCCCGGATCTCGTTCTGCCAGCGCATAATGTCCTTGGCTGTGATCTCCGACAGTTTCCGCTTGGCAAAGTAAGGCAGAATCTTCTTTTTGATGATGCTCTCCTTGGTGAGCCAAGTGTTGAGCTTCAGCTTGGGCTTAATGTCCCTCTCATAGAGAGCAACGAAGCTCTCAAAGGTCATGTTCACATCGGCCTGCTTCTCCATCAGGAACTCCCGTTCCCATTCCAGCGCTTCTCGTTTGGTGGCAAAACCACGCTTGAGTTTCTGCTGGCGCTCACCCTTCCAGTCGGTGTAGCGGAACTGCACATACCAGGTGCCGTTGTCCTTGTTCTTAAACGCTGCCATAATTACTCCCCCTTTCTAGTCGTTTCAGTTCTCGTGCCGTAAAACTTTTCGTGGAAGAACTTGCGGTCGATCCGCCCGGAAATGGTGATGCAGCCGGTTTTCGCCAGTTCTTCGTTCATCTGCCGGATGAGCTTGTAGGCATAAGGCACGGATACTCCCAGCTCCTCGGCCACTTCATTGACGCGCATAAAAATCTGGTTTGCCATGATAAATACCTTCCTTTCTTAGTCGTTGGTGACTGCTGCCTAAAAGTGTTGTGTTTCATAAATGCCTCCTTACTTATGTCCGCCACTTTTTCTCCGTTTCGCAACCAAAAATCTGGCGGCTCATTTGATGCGCTATATCGTCTAAGCTTATTCGCTTAGTATCCTTATAATACTATACATATAAGCTTAGTTCAAGCCTTTTAGAAGAAATATTATTAAATAAATTTGCTTAGATTATCTTGACAAGACTAAACAAATATGCTATGTTTCAGATAAGAACAACCATAGATGGGAGCTGGATGTATGGCGATTGGCGAACGGATTCACTTTTTCCGTCTCCTGCGGGGGATGACACAGAAATATCTTGGTATGGCGCTGGGCTTCCCGGAGAAGTCTGCCGATGTGCGCCTAGCACAGTACGAAACAGGATCAAGAACCCCTAAGGCGGACCTGACTGCTGCCCTGGCACAGGTACTGGATGTCTCGCCCCATGCTCTTTCCGTCCCGGATATAGACTCCTATGTGGGGCTGATGCACACCCTGTTCACCCTGGAGGACAACTACGGGCTGAAGGTCACGGAGCAGGACGGTGAGCTTGCCTTGCAGGTGGATTTCCGCAAAAACAAGGATGCTGCCCGGCTGCATGAGATGCTTTGGGCCTGGCGGGAACAGGCGGCCAAATTGGAAGCTGGTAAGATCTCTCAGGAGGACTATGACCGCTGGCGTTACCACTACCCGGAGTACGACAGCAACCAGATCCGCGCTAAGGTACCGCCGGAGGGTCTGATCTAACCCTCTCACTTGTAGGCCACGGGAAAGGCCGTTTGTTGCGTAAAATCAGAAAATTCAGATAAATGAGAGCAAAATAAAAAAGGTCTAACTGATCAGCAAAAATCAGTTAGACCTTTTACTTATGAATAAAAAAATTAGGATTTTTCGGCTACTCGCAAGCCACCCGATTTTTCTTTTTAAACTCAATAAATCGGGATTTGGCGAGTGCTATCAATCTGCTATCAAATGGGGAATTTGAAAATCAAAAAGTCAGTGTTTTCAAGGGTTTGCGGGCCCTCATATCCACTTTTTGCTTATTCCCACTCGATTGACGGGGGCTGTTTTGCCTTATTTTTCGCGGTATTTTGGTCTATATGCCTATCCTGTGTTGCGGCGTTTCTCCATAGTCTCCACCGCTTTCAGGCGGCGTAATGCCAAAATAATTCCACGCGCAGATTATACCACGGTCAAGTAGGACAGCGCAACCCAGGACGTGATTTCCTTGAGAAGTGCCTCCTGGACGCCCTTGTGGGTGGCGATCTGCTTCACGGTGTACCGGCGGTTCTTGCCGCTCACATAGTCCGGGACCTTGGCCCCTCTGGAGGTGGTGAGGCCGCCGTAGACGGATCCGGCATGGATGGTGACGGTACTGCCCACTGTCACGGCCTTGGACGCCGTGGAGCCACTGGTGCCGGTCTTAGTGGCGTAGTCCAGGGAAATCCACCCGGCTCCGATCTTGAGCTTGCCCCACTTGGAAGCGCCGGTACCGCTGGCCTCCGCAACGATGGTATAGATGCCGGGTTTAATAGCGCCCTTGCTGCCGTAGTTTGTGCCAGGGCCGGAACGGATATTGAGGTCCGTAGCGGTCACTTTCACCGTGTAGTTTACGGCTGTCTGAGCGCCGCCGGATGTGCCAGTGCCGGTGCTGGGGGTGGTGGTGCTGGAGCTGCCGCCCAGCCGCTTCGTGACCTCGGCGGCAATCTCGCCATGCAGGTTGTAGAGGTAATCGCCAGGGCAAGCCTTGTTCGCAAACCACCGGTGAACCGTCATCACCATTTCCCCGGCCTTGAGGGTATAGGCAAGGGTCTTCGCCTTGTCCCCGAACCAGAGCAGCTTCTTGGCCCCGTTCCGGCGGCAAATGTCCGTCACCAGGTCCAGCAGGGCGGCATAGGCCGCCGACGTGACCTTGTAGGGGTCCTTGCTCTCGCTGGCCGTCTCAATGGTGACGGCGCGGTGGTCGTTGGCCCCGCTGGAGGTACACCAGCTCCGGTCCTTTTCCTCCACGCACAGTCCGATGGAGCCGTCATGCCCCACGACGTAGTTGCAGGAAGAGCCGTTTTTCGGGTCATAGCGAGTGAAGTTTCCGGCGTTGCAGCCGCTCTTCGCCGTCACTTGGCCGACGAAACAATGGATGCTGATGGTGTCGATTTTATGATTGCGGGGGCTTGTCCGGTTGGGGCTGATTTTCGTATAGGTCACAAGGGAGCTATTACTCATGATCGGTTTCCTCCTTGTCCTCCGTGACTTCGGTAGTAGTCTCAATTGCGATGCCCTCCAGGGGGATGATGCCCTGGGTCAGCTCATGGACGGCGGCCTCGATGAGCGCGTCAAGCTCATTCTCATCCACGGTGATGCCGCGCTCTTTCAGCCAGGCAATAACGTACTGCTTCTTTTCTTCTCCGCGACCGCTGCCCTTGTAAATCTGTTCAGCAGCAGAAACGGCAATCTTGACCCAGCCGTTAATTTCGGCCTGCTGGGCCGCCGTGGTCTTGGACTTGATAAACGGGATGAGTACGCAGGTGATAATAACGCCGATCAGAGCGGCCACAGCTTCGATAATAGGGGTGATGTCGTACATGATAAATCCTCCTTGTTTTTATCCGAGAGTAGGTCCGCTGGTGTCGGACCCGCCCTCTGTGTTGTTGGTTTGGAATGGGTTTCCGTCAGCGTCCAGCCCGTGGCGGTTTCGGCTGACTTTTTCGGTGGTGGATGCCGCCGCATAGCTCACCAGATAGCCGATGCAGGCGGTAAAGATGGTGGTGGTAACATCGCTCGCGGTCTGCTTGTCCAGATAGGCGAGGATATAAGAAGCTACGGCGGTGGCCGTGGCAATAAGGACGGCCCACGCAGCAAGCTTCTTTTTGAACTCCCACAGGCGGCGCACGGGCTTTTTCTCCCGCTTTCCTTCGTAGTTCAATAGGGCCTGCTCCTTTCATTCATCAAGCAAAGCATTTATGCCCTGCCTGTCCAAAAAATCCTTTTGCTTATGCTTTACATTGGTCGCATAGTCCAGTGCCGCTCTCATATCTCCATTACAGTGAGCATCAGGTATACGCTGGACGGCCCGCGCCGTAGCTTCTCCAAGGGCAATAGAGGCCCTAGTGCTCTGAACCATCAGGAGGAACAGCTCTTTTTGGTCCTCAGCCTTTTTGTCCTGCTCTGTCTCGCGGCTTTCAATACGGCCCTTGAGCCGCCAGACAATAAGCCCCATAATGGTAGACGGAATGCCCATCGCAGCGAGGATAGCAAGCAGCAACTCCCCAATATCGACTTGAACCACTGGTATCACCCCCTTTCAGCCCCGACGCCAATAAGCTGCTGATAGTGCTTTTCTGCCTCCGCTATCTCATCTTCCATCAGGATTTCGCCAAGCTCACCCAGCCGAAGGTTTTGCGCCTTGATAATGGCGTTTTGAGTTTCCACTAGGGTACACAGGGCGTCAATAATCCGAAAATCGCTCATAATCACCCCTCCTATCAAGTTCGCGTTCCCACCAAGTCCGCAATATGCTTCAAATCGTCGAGTGGCGCATTAAAGAAATCATAGGACCATACCCACCAGTCAGCGTGTTCAGGCCGCCGATATCGCTGGCACAGTGGGTCGGCCCATACCTTATCCCACCGCGCTTGATAGTTTTTATCACGCCGTTCCAACCGTGCTTTGATGTCCGCGACAAGTTGGCCCCTGACCCGGCCCTGCCTGTCATCGTCTCGGCTGAAATAGTCGTAGGCATTTTGACTGGTGACCACGCACAGCGGCTCACCTTTCCACATCAAAAAACCACCCTGGGCTTCCAGGATGGAACCGTATGGAATATTCACCTGCTGGCCGTTGTAGCCCTTGAACCGCGCCCGACGCCGGGCGACATACCTCTTGTGGTTGACCTGTTCCATGTTTTACTCCTCCGTTTAGGTCTTGCTGGGCAGCAGACCGACCAGCTCGGTATACTGCTCCACAGATATCTTGTTGGCCGCCAGGAAGATGTCCAGTTTCTCCTCCATCCCATCGATCTGGCCGCGCTCAATCATGCGCTTCAAAGTCCGATACAACATCCTTTACACCTCCCCTCAAGCTGTCTCTTCGGTGACACCAAGCTCCAGGAGCGTCAAGTGATACTCCTGATTCACATTCATGGCGTCGGCATCCTGGACAGCGATATTGGTAGCCACCAGCTCCGCTCCCGCATCGGTAGCTTCCAGCGTGACGGTTTCCACATCTTCCATGCCCTCGCGCCCCAGCAGATGATAGGGCGTTCCGGCAAAAGCAATGCCCGAAGCCTCCGGCTCCGGGCAAAGAACATAGCTTCCATTTTCGACCTGCTGAATGTAGTTGGGAGCCTCGGTCATGCCGAGGCTTTCCCCGCTGCTGGCTTTGATGATTTTGAACATAGAGCACCTCCAAAAATGCCGTAGGCCAGCCGCTCCAGGCGGAGCAGCCGCCCATGGTCGTCAAAGTTGCTGTAATAGGATCGCTGGGATTGCATGAAGTTGGCGACATCGGCCAGTGTGCGCCGGCCGGCGGCGATTAGACGGCAAAGCCGGGGGACAGCGCCCTTGAGACATCCGCGCTTGTGACGGAGGGCGAGCCGTTCGTTTCGACAAGGCAGAAATTATCGCCGTAGCCGGCATGGGCGGAACGGGTCCACGCAGAGACAGCCGATTCCGGGTTTTCAAATCGGTTGTGTACCTTGCTGTTCCCCGCCTTGTAATAGTCATACTGCTTTTGGTAGTTCTTCTCCGCGCTGTTGGCGTAGGCTCTGGCACCGTGATACTCGAACTCCGCCAGTAGGAAAAGATAATCCGTAGTGGCAGTCACATAGCTGGCATTGTCAGATTCTCCTGCTCCTGTGTTGTCCGTGTACTTTGTGACCGGCTTCATCACGGCCCGGAGGTCAGGTGGTAGGGCGGCCAGCATGGAATTGGCTGTCGGACTGGAGGGTGTGGTGTCGTTACCCAGCAGGGTGTTTCTCATATAGCAGCTTTTCCATCCGCCGAAATTGCTGCGGTAGGTGTTCATGGAGAAATACCCGGATCCGCTCACACTGCTTCCATAACTACCGTCGCACAATCCTACCAGCTTGTTGGAGATCTTTCCGATCTGGAAATGGATCTTGCTGTTCCCTTCAAGGCTGCTGTTGTGGTTGAAGCCAACGATGAACGTGTCGATGGACAGATTGCTGAAAGTGAAGTTCCCTACCTTGCCGTTAATCTTAATATTTTTGGTGTCGCCCACACTCCACACGCTGGCCGCGTTTCCGGTGTCGCTGGCGGCCTTGATGGCGTCCCAGGTGTTGGAGTTCAGGGTAGTGTTGAAGATATTCACCTTCACCGTACACGTCTTGTCAGCAGGGGCGTTGTGGTTGGTGCCCGCCGCTACCTTTACGGTGATGGTGGCCGTGCCGAAGGCCACACCGGTCACGGTAACGGTGGTGCCGCTCACACTCACGGTTGCAATACCCGTGTTGTCGGGGGAGGCGGTAATGGCTCCATCTCCAGGGCGGGTGACTGTGATAGCCCCAGTCCTGGTGGCATTATTCAGAGTCATACTGAACCTGTTCAGGGTCAAGCTACCAGCGGCCTTTCCAATGCTCCAACTGACGCTCTGGGGGGCGATTCCGCCTCCGTCCCACTGATAGTTGGAAGTGGGGGTGAATGTAGCGGTATAGGTCCCGGCATTGGTGCCGCTGGTAGCCCCGCCGATGGTCAGCTTCGTGGTGTCATAATTGGCCCAAGTGGGAGACTGCGCTGAGCCGGTATAGGTCAGGGACCCGGACTGACTGGGGAGAGTGGAGACAGTAGCCCTTCCGATGGTCCAGGTCGCTTCCTTGGCCATTGTGGTCCCATCGGTCCACTGATAATTCGCTTTCGGGGTAAAAGTGGCGGCATAGCTTCCAGCGTTGGTGCCGCTGGTGGTTCCCCCCAGGGTCATCTTAGCAGCATCATAGCCGGACCAGGTAGGGCTTTGGGCGCTCCCGTTATAGGTTGGGCTTCCGGTCTGTGTGGGTACACTAGCAATATTCGCCCTACCGATGCTCCACTGAACAGACTTCGGGTCTTTCGTGCCATCCGCCCACTGATAATCGTCTTTCGGTGTGAACGTGGCCGTGTAGGTCCCCGCGTCGGTAGCCTCCGTGGTCCCTCCCAGGGTCAGGGTATCCGGGTCATAGCCGTTCCAGCTCGGAGACTGCGGGAACCCAGTGTAGGTTAAGCTGCCGTTCTGGGTAGGGATAGTGCTGATGGTATGGGTCAGGGCCTCCACCTGGTCAAGGGCGTCCTGGGCAATCTGCCTGATGTCGGAGTGAGCCTCCTCATCCACGTCATGGGCGGCAATCATCTCGGACACCTTTTCGACGGTCACCAGAGTTTCGAGGTCAATGTCTGCGGTCACATTGTCCACAGCCCCCACAGCGGCCACAAGCTCGAAAATGGCAATCTTGCCGACGGTGGAGGTCTTGGACTTAATGGGCTCAGGTGCGGCCTCCAGAACGAGATATGTATAGGGCACCTCTCCCAGGTCGGGGTCCTCAGCATACAAAAGAACGCCGGTCGCAGAGAAGTCTTCGGCCACATCGTCGCTGATGATCTGCGCGGTGACCTGACACTCTCCATCGACCGGGTTCGTTACCCCACTGATTTTGGCGTCCATCACATATCCGGCAGGCTCAGTCATCATGGCCGGGGTGCTCCCTTCCGGGATACTCCCATTTCCCACGGCAACCCTTGTATAGTGCATGGTACAGCGGCCAGCCAGCACCTTGCCAATAAGAGCCTCCGCAGGCGCGCACTGGTAGCAGCCATCGGTGAATAGGGACATAACTTCAAGCCTCCTTGTCTATCCTTTTTCCTTTGATACGAGAGACAGTGTAGGTGGAGGAGCCCACAGCAGGCGCCCCAGATACCACAGTCTCGAAAGCACAGCCGCGGGAGATGATGACCTCATACTGATACGTCCTCCGGTTCCTGAGCAGGATATGGACCCCGATACCGGCGGCCGCAATGCGTTTCATCAGCTCCGCAATGACCTCAATGGAGGTCAGGCGCTCAGAACTCAGAAGGGCCTCGTCCACACAGATACGGATTTTGCAGGGGAATTTCTCCTGGATTTCAATGTCGGTGGGCTGGACATCGAACAGGCTTGCGGCGGCCCAGATAATAGTGTCGATGTCACCGCCAGACATGAGGGCAATCATCTTGACCTTGATGAGGAGCCGGTACACGGTATCCGTGGCCCCTCCTCTATCAACACCAAAATTTGCCCCGTAGCGGTCCAGCACAGCCCCTTTCGCGTTGTCCAGGTCATCCCATACCCTCATGCGCTCCGCGTGCTCATGGACGAACTCCAGGCCCCAGGCCAGCGTCTCGAACAGGCGGCCGATATTGGTCTCCAGGGGCAGCCCCTTTCGGTCGTTCCGAATATCCTCCCGCGCATATGCGCTGGTGAGCTGGTCCAGCATTTGAGACAAATATCCGTAACTCATGCTTCGATGCTCACCTTCTCCCCATCGGTGACGGCCTTCTCCCTGGTGCCTATCTCGATGTTGTTCTGGCTATAATCCACCCCGTCCTTGCTGATGAGGAGGTCAAAGTCTACCACGCCAGAGACGCCGAGAATAACGCCGGGAATAGCCATATAGAGCACGTCCTGCCCGATGGTCAGGCCGCCCCAGGTATCGCCCCCGATGTAGTTGATAAGGGCCTCCTTGATGAGATCATTCCCGTTGTATGGGAAATTGCTGTTGGTCTGAAGGTTCGTGATTTTCAGGTAGACGGGGACGGTGGTGGGCCTGGAAAAATTGATGTCGATGCTCTGGCCGCTGGCACTCAGCACGGCAATGGTTTTCCCTCCATAGGTCTGGATACCGGCGGCCTTGCGGCGGTAGATGGCCGCCGCCACCTCCTCGTCGAGCCCCCCGTAAGCAACCACCTCGATACTGTGCGGTGGGAGGCCCAGGTCGTTTGTCTCGTCGGTGTCGTTCTCATAGCAGATGACAGAATAGATGGCCTCCACGTTCTGAAGGAGCTCGCCGGAGATGGCATCCGCGTTCACGCCGCCGGCATAGTCCACGGACTGGTAATATCTGTCTCGGAACTCCTCATCGGTTTCCCGGCCCCGGCCACCATCCACAGCAGCAGAGTTCGAGCAGGAAGCCACCCCGTCCAGGGGGTTCACGATTTCCGTCACCGTACCAGCAGAGGCATTGTAGTCGGAGCCGGTATCCACTGCCTGAACGGGAAGGGTCACGGTCCCGGAGCTTTCAATACGCCCCTCGGTCATCACGGCATACTGAAGCCCGGCCACAGTCTTGACCAGGAAGCCGGAGGGGATAACCGTCCCTGCGGTCCCGGTGAAGGTAACATAGCCGGTCGCCTTTTGCGCTGGGAGAAGGGACAGGCCGATGGCCCTCCCCAGGTTGTATAGGCTGGTTCCTACCGCCGTGTCCACAAAACGGCTGTTGTAGACATCTTCCATGAGGCTGAACAGGATGTTAAGCATCCAGGCGAATACCCGCAGGAAAAGGCCCAGCGGGGACCGGACGGTTAGGTTGGCCTTGCTGCCAAAAAGCTCCCGCGCCTTGTACTCAATAGCGTCCAGAAGCTCTACGTAAGTAGGGCGGTGAAAGCCGCGCTCGGTGACGCCCCACTCTTGATTGTTCATGCTGTGCTCACCTCCGTAGTGATGGTATTGCCGCTCTGGAGGCGGCCAGTTACAGAGACCTCAAGCCCCCGGCCCACAAGTGCGTAGTCAACGGCGCTCACTTCGGCAACCTGCGGCTCCTGAAAAACGGCGTCCCGTATAACCTCCGGGATTTCATCATCTTCCAGCTCGCCGCGCTTCTTGCCCATGATGCGCTCGTAGTCGGTCCCGTGGGTGGGGTCAAAGGGGAACTCCCCACGGTAGACCTCCAGCGTCAGGCGGACGGCCTGGGCGGTGGTTTCATCGCCCGATACGGTCTCCAATGTTCCTGCATCGTCCAGGATGAGGTCTCGGCTCGCGGGGTCAATTTTGAGGGTCCAGTTGTCTTGCATATCTCATCCTCCAATCAGAACATCCCCGCTCCCGCCGGAGACGGCCCCGGTGCCGTTGTGAGCGGCCAGGGCGTCCCCGATACGGGCGGCGGGCTTCCCGTTGATGAAGACGCTGCCGCTGCCCTGGGCGATGCTCCCTTGGCTGCTCCCGCAGCAGGCGTCATTTTCGGTCGTGGTGCTTCCGACGTAGGCCGCCGGTTGTCCGTTTATGAAGACATCCCCGGAGCACCCGCCGGAGATCGCCCCCGTGATAGGCAAGGGGCCGTGTGGGGCGGCGTGTCCGTTGTGCTCCCCCGCCGTCGTCCCTTGGAGGGCGTCGCCTCGTCTGGCCGCTCCCGGCATAGTGCATACCTCCTCAATTCAGATTGACAGTACCGCCGCTGGTGGTAAGGTCTCCGGTGATGGTGACATTCCCCTTGATGGCGATACCGCTTTTTGAGATGGACAGGTAGACGCTGCCGTCGGCGGTTCCCAGGCTCAGGGTCCCGGCGGGGTGGCCGGATATGGCGTTGCTGCCGGTGCGGAGGCCGCCCACAAAGACAGCATCATCCCCGCTGTGCAGGCGCTCGGTGTTGGGGTCCGCCTCCGCGCCTCCAGCGATAACGGCGTCGCTATCCCGGTCAAGGTAGACCACCACGCCGATGTCCCCGGCCTTGTAGATCGGACGAATGACAAAGCCGCCCCCGTAGATGACCGCCACAGGGACGGCCAGGACCGGGGGCTTGGTCTGGAATGTGTCTTCGTCGGGGTATCTGGTGATAGGCTGGACATCGACGGTGAGGGCCGCCTCATCAAAGGCAAGGACCTTTACAACGTCCGCAACGCAAAGACCCGCCGCGTCTGCCTGCCTCTTGGCGTCCTCATAGGCTTGCTTTCGGTTTTGTCTCGGCATGGTAAGGTCCCTCCTTTACGCCGGTTTCATTTCGATGGTGGTTTTCCAGTTGCCTTTCGGTGTGCCGGTGTGCTTCCCCTTGGCAACGATGAAGCGCCCGTTGAGGCTATGAGACTGGATGACAACTTGCTCAGCCGGTCCGATGTGGTAATTGAGCAGGCACTCACGGGTCACATAGTTGCCCTCTTCGCTCTTGGTGGCGCTGCTTTTCTGGCTGTCGCTGCCCACGGCTATGACGGTTTCCTCAACCTCATTCCCGGACAGCAGCAAGCCGCTCTGAGGGGTAAGGACAAGGCCATTTGCGATGCCCTTAGTCGGGTCATTGATGAAGACGCTCCCGTTGCGTATAAGGAACCGGCTCTTGCAGTCGTTCACCACAATGCGCTTGAGTTCGTCCTTTACCTTGCCGTTGCACACCAGGCCCCGGTCATAGACCTTGTTCGTGGCGAGGGAAAAATTCCCGATTTCAACCCCAAAGATATTGAGCAGATCGGAGACAATCTCTTTCGCCGTGCTGCCCTTGGCGTAGGTCTTGGAGACCTTGGAGTTGAGCCATTGGTCCATAGCGGCGGTTGCTGAGATTTCGGTGATCCACTCGGTATTTTGGTGCTTGTGGCTGCAAGCGCTCACTTGGCCGACGAAGATAGCCCCCACGTCGCCCTCGTAGCCTGCGTTGAGGATGATAACGTCCCCGCGCTTGATACCCTTTCGGGTGCTCTCAGACAGGTTGTAGGCTTTGAATTTGGCCGTCTGGATGGTGTCGCTGTCCTCAAAGGGGACCTCAAACTCAAAGTACAGATTGTCCATACTGTACTTCTTGCTCCCAATCTGGAGACTGGCCTCTCTCATCCAGAAGCTCATTCCGTTCCCTCCCTGTCGAAGAGATAGAGCTTGACCTCTTCCCCCAGGTTCTCCCACGTCACGGCGTCCACATCGTCCCCCGTGAGGCACAAGGGAATGATGACCGGCAAGGGAAAGCGCTCATCCTCAATGGGGCCGAACAGTGGCCGCCCGTAGCGGATGGGGTCTCCGTAGGCAAGCACTTCGCCGGTGGCCGTCACAGACAGGTCCAGGGTAAAGAAACCGCCGGTGTCGTTGTACCGGATGGTAAAGGAATAGGTCTTGTCGCTGAGTTTCACGGAAAAGGTGTAGGGGACCTTGCTCACGTCGATGTCGATATACTCAACCTCTTGCCCAAGGTCAATAAGCTGCATGGTCCGTTACCTCCTCCCGGTGTTGCTGGGAGTAGCGCGGGACGTTGGCCCCGCGCTACTCTTCGGCTTGCTGTTGAAGCTGTTTACATAGGACATATAGGCGCTGGATGAAATCGTGGTGGAGACGGTGGTTTTCAGGCCGTCCGCCTTAGTGCTGGAGGTTTGGGAGGAAGACTTCTGCGCCGCCTTGGTGGTTGCCTTGGGCTGTGACGCGGAGGCCGCAGCGTCCATACCGGCCATAGTAGAGGCCGTTCCACTGTCCACGGAGCTGCCCAGGGTGACTTGCTTTAGGGTGGCCGTGAACGTGAAGCCCCCACGGTTCTTGGCGTCGTGGGTGCTCTGGAGCTGCTGGATGACAAGGTTGCTGATGCGGTTCCTCCCGGTGTAGGTGATGATGTCGCCGCTCTTCCACATCTTTTGCAGGGCGGCGATGGTGTCCGCACCATTGATGGCCGTCCCGCTGATCTGGAAGCTCACTGGCTGGGTAAAAACATGGTCCTGAATGTTGGAGCCACCCTCAACCGGGTTATCGGTGATTGTGCTGCTCCGGCTCACGCTCTCGGAGGTCACTACGCCGGTAGTCAGAGGCTCGAAGCGGACCACTCCGCACTTTCTTCCCTCAAGTGTGTAGATAGTAGCACCCCCTTATGCAAAGCCAGCCTGCATAGCGCGGTCCGTGTAGTCCTGGGCTTGGGCCTCTTGATAAAGCTCATCGAACAGGGCGCGTAGCTGCTCTTTCAGGTTGGCGACGGTGGAGCTGTCGGCATTACCCGCAATCGTGATCTGGACGCTGGGGGCAAAGCTGACGCTCCGGCTGCTTCGGTTGTTGGTCGTGTTGCTGGTGTAGGATTTCATCAGGCGGTCGGTCTGGTCCGCCGGAATGATGGCAGAGCCTCCGGGGAGGATGGCAAGCTCGCCGCCCTCTTCGTTCATCCACGTGGGGCCGCCCTCAAAGTTGTCCGTGCCTCCGGCGTTGTGCGGGATGTTCGCCCCTATCTGGACGTTGGAGGCGTTGCTTGCTTCACGGGCCGCCGCCGTGATACGGGAAAACTGCGCGACGATGGCGTCCGTGCCGGTGGTGGCTGCGTTCTGCATGGCGCTCCAGGCCGTCTCTGCGTCGGTCTGCATGGTCCCATAGGCCGCCGTAGCGGACGCGCCCATAGCCATGAAATTGACGTCGGTTATCTCGGCGGCCTGGTTGGAGCTTTCGGTGACGGCCTCGGTGGTGGTTTCCGCTGCTCCAGTGACTTCCTCCTTGTACTGCGACGTATCGACCACAAGGGAAGTCTCCTTGCTTGCGGCGTCATCAAGGCCATTGATGGACCCGCTCAGGTCGTTTACTGCCTCTTCGCTGTCCTTGGCTCCGCCGAACAGGTTAGAAAAGAAGCCTACGACCTTGCCCACGCCGTCGGCCAGCCAGCCCACCACTTTTCCCAGGACATCAGCGATGACGCCGAGGACATCTCCGATGACCTCAAGCACAGGGCTTACGGCCTCCAGGATGTGGGAGATCAGGCCCAGCAGTTGCGCGATGGGCGGTAGCAGCGCCTCGGCCAGCTTTTGAATGACCGGCACAAGGGGCTGAATAATGGAGGTGTTCAGGGTGTTCAGGATATCCACCAGGGGCGGCATGACAGTTTCGGCTATCATGCCTACGATGTTCGCCACGGGCGGTAGGATGGTCTGCGCCAGGTCTCCGAATACCTGCAAGAGTGGGAGGCCAGCCTCGAACACGGTCCCCAGCACGTCCGTTAGGACGGGCAACAGGGTCATGCCCAGCTCCGTGATGATCGGCATGGCCTGGGCAAGCCCGTTGCTCAGCATATCCACGAACTGCATGAGCATTGGCTCTATGGTCGGCCAGCTATCCAGGATGGTGTTGAATAGGCTTTCGATGACCGGCGTAAACCGGCTGCCAGCGTCGGCCATGAACTCGCTCCAGATGCCCTTGAGGTCCTTGGTGCTGTTCACCAGGCCGCCGGTGCTGTTGGCCGCCGATTGCTGGATTTTCTCAGTCTGCCCCAGCAGGGCATTCATGCGGACCTGTGCCAGAGTAGCATCGTCCATTTCATCTATCTGGTCTCCCAGGCCCATTGAGAGCGCGGAGTTTTTCAGAGCTACTTCGTCAATGTGGATGCCGTACTCTTCAAGCGCCGCAGTATTGCCGCTGATGTAGTCCTGGACCACGCCCAGGGCCTCGGTGTCATCCATGGCAAAGGCGTTGCCAAAGTCATAGGCAAGGGACGTGGTGGCCTTGGACAGCTCTGCGGCGGCGTCCCCGGTGATGCCCATTTCCCCGTATAGGGCCTTATTGGACACCATGAAAGACTTGACCTCATCGCTGCTCCGGTGGATGGCGTCGGCGTAGTTCTCCGCCCACTCTCCGGCGTCGGTGCCTGAGAAGTTGGCCTCAAACTTCCGGCCCACATTCTCAGCGGCTCCGGCTGCTTCAATGGCCGCCGCGCCCAGCTCCTTGAGCATATCAATACCGGCCTGGATTGCCTCAAAGCCGATAAAGGCGGCGAGGGCGCCCTTGATGGCCTCTTTGATTTCGCCTCCGGCCTTATCGCCCTCATCACCCATATCATCCAGGTCTTTTCGCGCATCGTCGGCCTCATCGCCCACTTTGTTAATCTTGTCGGCAGCGGCCTCCACCGCGCTCAAGAACTTCCCTCGGATGGTGTTTATCGGGTGCGTGAACGCGGTCCCGATGCCCTTTATTCCGGTCTTCACCTTGCCCGTGAAGTCGGAAAATTTCTTTTGGGAGTAGCCTATGGCCCCGTCGAAACCGGCCTTGATGGTCTTTGATACGCTGTTGGTCTCCTTGGCCGCAGCGCCCATAGATTTTCCTACGGCAGCACCGAAGCTGTCCGCGTCCCGGCCAATATCCCGGAAGCTGGTGCCTACATCGTCGGCGTCATCCTCCAGGTCATCCAGGGCGTCGCTTGCGTCTCTGGCTCCGTCTCTGATCGCGTCAGTACCGGCGCGGACGCGAGCTCCCATATCCTGGGCGGCGTCCTCTACGTCCTGAGCGCGGTCCACAATCTGCTCCAGGCGGTCTATCGTCTCGCCCAGGCGGTTTATCGCGTCATCCAGGCCAAAGTCCATGCCAAAGGTAAGCTCCCGGTTGTCTGCCACTGGCTCCACCCCCTTTCTGCAAAAAGTAAAGCAGCGGGGTCAATCGCCCCGCTGCTTGCTCCAGTCTTCGTTGTAGAGTATGCGGGCCTGCACCGCCTCCTGGTACTCAGCCAGGTCCATGCCCTTGAAGTCGGCATAGCACAGGCCGCCGCCGGTGAAGATGAGCACCCACATATTCCGGTTCCGCTTCGCCTTTCTGATAGCGCGGTCTACGTTAAGCTCACTCTCGCAGAAAGGTTTCGATGGCCTTAATCAGCTTCTCCGGGGTCTTGATGTCATCCTTTTCATCGAAGTAGCTGATGCCGTCGGCCTTGACCTCGGCGGGGGAAATGACCACGTTCTTGAGCATGGTGTCGATGTACTTGGTGGTGTCGCGGCGTCCGCTCCCGGTCATGCCGCAATCGTCATTGACGCCAAAGTACCAGGTGGGAGAGACGGACTGGAGGGTGTATTCCTCGCCGTTGACGGTTACTTTCTTCTGCTTAGCCATAAACTTTCGGTAGCCCCTTTCAGATAGTGATTTTGGCTTGTTCGGCCAGTTGGGATAGCCTTTCATGGGTGGCCCCCCCTTAGCGGGGGACCACCGACGGCGCGTAGATGTTGACGGTGATGGTGCTCTGCTCCTTGTTACGGGTGAGGTCGGGCATTTTCATTACCCGGCAATTCTCCGCGCTCAGATTGAACGCGTCGGCGTCGTTGACGTCGGAGATCGCAACGGTGACGGCCCGCCGCTTGGCCTCCAGCTCGCGCAGATAGGCCAGGCTGGAGGACGTGGACATGAGAGTAATAGCGATGATGCCGCTCTCGTTGGCGTTCTCGGAGTAGGTCACGTCGCCCTTAGCCCCCACAGCGGGGGTGATGCTGTCCTCATTCTTGGTGATGGACACGACACCATCAGCAGAAAAGCCAGTGATGGTCCGGCCTCCGATGATGACGTTGACCTTTTTAGGGTCATAGCTCGCAATTTCGATGCCTTTAGCCATGATGCTTTAGCTCCTTTCTTACGGGTTGAGGGTGGCCCGCAGGACGCCCTTGACCTTGATGCTGTGGACGGCCCCCTCAAGCTGGGCCTCCCAGGTGATGTCAGGCATTTGCCGGGCGCGGGTCTGCTCATCGGTGGCCTGGGACCGCTTGGGGACTACCACGTCGAAGACGCCCTGCCCGCTCTCCAAGTCCAGGGCGATGATGCCCAGGTCGGTAGCACGGTTCAGCGCGGAGAACACGCCGGCGGCGACCAGGGCGAAGCCTGCGTCGGTGTAGCCAATCTTAGGGTTCTCCAGGAAGATGTCATAGAGGTTTTCCCTCATGTTCTTGGCGATGTAGTCCGCGCCCATCTGGACGTCGATAAACTCACCATCGGCGCACACGCCGTTCTTCACATACTCGCGCTTGTACTCCACGGTCAGGAAGTTCACGTTGGCCTCTTCCAGCGCCTCGCGCTCAGCGTTGGTGAGGTCCGGGACGGTGAGGCCCTGGGGCCGCTTAAACTTCCAGGTCACGCTTTCGGGGTAGAACGGACCCACGTTGCCCACATAGGCGGCGTCGGGGTATTCCTCAGCCTGGTCCCCATAGATGACGATGGACCGGCGGTTGGTAACGGCAAGGCTCTTGTTCTGAGTGCGCCCGAAGTAGAGCTTGCGGTGGTCTTCCTCGCCCGCGCCCAGCTCCGCTTCGGTAGGCTCGGTGGCCTCGGCCCAGGCACAGAGGGCTTTCACGGCATCATCGCCGTCCTGGTCGGTCAGCAGGATATACCAATCATCGTCAGTCTCCCGCAGGGTCTCCACGGCCTGCACCAGAGCAGTTGCCTTTTCGGTCTCACTGCTCTCGGAGGGGGCAGCGATACCGGCGATTTTCACTTTGCGGATAAGGGTCTCCGCAAGGGTGGTCTTACCCTGCTCAAACAGGGCTTCGGCCATAGCCGCGACCTTTTTCCCGGTGAACGCTTCCTTGATGACGTCCAGATCGCGGTAGACGGCCACGTCCTTAGCTCCCTCGGTGGACAGCAGCAGAATATCCAGGTTCTCTACTCCGCTGGGCTTGGCGTCGATATTCACGACCACAACAACGTCTTTCGGCATGAAAAATCACTCCTTTACGTTTCCTTTGATGTTGGGTTTCTCAAGTTCGCTGATGGCCGCCGCGTCTGTCCGGGTGTAGCGGAGCCGGACATCGAAGCCAAACCGTCTGCCCATCTCATCCAGTTCCAGGGCGTCCCGGCTTGTCGCATTGGTGACATCAACAACGACGAAACCGGCCCCCTCGATGGCGTCTCTTCCGGTATGCAGGAAAAAGCCCTGGGCCAGCGTTGCCAGCTCCAGGGCCTCATCCGCACCCAGGACTTGCACCTGGGAGCCGTGATCGTCGTAGCAGCGGTTCACGCTGCAAGCAGTAAATGACAGGGTGGCGGTGGGCTGCTCTTCCCGGACCTCCACCAAATCGTCTTGCGTTGCACCCGCACCCAGCGAGTAGTTGCCCATGCCGCCGTCCGGGATGTAGTCTGCGGTCACTGAGTAGATGATGAACGGAGGTTCAGCCTCCGGCTGGACCTGGGAGGCCAGCAGGACAGGGACGCCCACGGCCTTGTGAAGTGCGGATATGAGGGCATTCCGCTTCGTGACGAAACTCACGCCCCACCGCCTCCTTTCGCCGCCGCGCCGGTTCTGGCCTCTACCAGATACCGCTTCATCGGGTGGATGCTGTTGTGGCCCAGCTCCTGGGTCACGGTGTAGGTGTTTCCGCTGTCAGGGTCATAGACCTGTGCTCCCACCTGGAGCGCATGGCCGTTGGTGTAGATTTTCTCGCTCAGATCGGACACGGTGCCGGTGATTTCACGCCGTAGGTCCTTGTCGCTCACAGGGAGGACCGCGCCCTCAAAAGGGACGCGCACAGGCTCGCCGGCTACCCACTGGCCGCCCTTGTCCTGGTCGTAGTGGCCTCCCGCCTGGACCTCGTACATGGTATGCAGCAGGCCGCCCGGTATCATGGGCTGCGCCATTTTGAACAGGATGCCCATTATTCCTCAACCTCCCACGTGATCGAATTTCGGAGCCGTCCGGTCACCATGAGGGGGCTGTCCGCATAGGACGGATAGCGCTCCCTCTGGATTTTTCCTTTCGGCTCAAAGTTGCTCGCGTCGCTCATAAACTGCTGGATAAGGCCCACGGCCTGCCCGCCTATCCACGATATGGCCCCGTCCGCCGTCTGCTGACCTTGCCAGATGAGGGCAACCTCATTCTGGACGATTTCGGCCAGCTTGTTCTTGTTGTGGTCGAAGCCCGCCCGGATGAAGCTGCGCTCCGGTATGGTGACGGAGGGCAGCAGCAGGAACAGGAACTTGAGGTTATCGGGATTGTCCTTGTCCCTCCGTCCCTTTTTGGCTACGACGCCGAACAGGTAGCCGTCCCTGGACCGGATAAAGAAGAGGTCCTGGAAGTCCCTGGGGCTTTTGTCGTAGCTGTCCTTGTGAATGGGTATGCAGAGGTTCCGGGTGGCCTTGGGCGTGATGGTGGCCCCGTACTCATGGACACGGGCAATCATCAGAAGCTCGCTGTCAGCGTTGCCCTGGATGCCTATTTTTATCCGGGTGCCGTTCAGCTTCTCCAGCTCGGCCTTTACCCGCCGCAGATGCGGCAGTACATTGTCTCGGACTTGCATAGGCTCACCACCTCATGTAGTGGGCCAGGGTCTCCATCCAGGAGGCGCGGGGTTCCTTGTCAAAGGTCCACGACACGTCGGAGATGGAGAAAGCCGCAAGGCCCTGAGCGCCGTTCCGCAGGATGGAGAACTCCTGTTCCGCGATGCCCCACACAATCGCCACGATGTCCTCCGGCAGATCGGACGGCTCATCCTCGGTCGCGTCCTTGGGCAGCACATACCCGGCGGTGAACTTCACTTCCAGGTAGCGCCGGGGGGCCGTGTAGTCGTTTGCAAGGCCGCCGATGTAGCCACGGAATACCCATCCCTCATCGCGGTACAGTACGCCCACGTCTCCGGTCATGGTAAAGTCGTAGCTACTGGGGTCTATGCTCACGCCGTGCTCGGTGTCTCGGACGTACTCAACCGCCCGTATGGGGTACTGAGTGAGCACAAGCTCCTGAGTGCCGGGGGCAACGTACCTGTGGGTGTAGGTGGCCTTGCCGAACTTCCGCCCGGTGATGGTCTCAATCCAGGCAGATGCCGAATTGATAAGCCGGATGATGTTGTTCTTTGCGGTGGTGTCCGCCGCCTCCGGCGGGATGCCCAGGCGCTCCATCGTGTCCTCAAGAGTAGTCATGGCGTTTGCGGCCAGCTTTACAGTCGGTTCATTTGCCACGGTGTCACCTCCATTCTCAGGGGGAGGCGCGGGCTACTCGCCCGCGTCCTCCTTTTTGCCGTCGTTCTTGGGAGTGGTCGCTTTCTTCTCCTTGGGGCCTGCCTCCCGCTTGTTCTCGGCGGGTTTCACGGTCTCGGGGGGATAGTGTCTTGCCATAGTGAAAACCTCCTTGTAGGGCCTCTCAGGGCCAAATTAGACGGGGACCTCGGACGCATCGCCCAGGGCCAGGGCAGCGGTAGCCTCGCAGGACGGGGTGGAGCCGCCGGAGCAGGTAATCTCCACCTTGACCTTGATGTACTGCTTGAGGCCCACCAGGTCCAGGTCGAAGTTTACCAGCTCGCCGCCGTCGGCGTCGGTGGTGACGGAGATCACGCCCGCATCGTCCAGGGGCGCGTTGCCCACGCAGACCAGCTTATCCTTGACGGGCGCAAAGCCGGCGCTCTGCTGGTCGCTCTCGGTGATGGTCAGCTTCACGGCCATACCCGTAGGAGTGCCGGAGGGGGAGCCGACCTTGACGGCCAGGATGCCGGAGAGGAAGCCCTCACGGTTGATGGCGTCCTCGCTGGTGTACGGGGTCACTTTGACACTCTGAATAAGTGCGCGTTTCATAGCTGAAATTCCTCCTTGTTAAAATTATGGGGCCGGGGCGGTATGCCCCGGCCTCCGATTAAAACGCCTTGATGTTCTTGACGTGCAGGAAGCTCTCCTTGTGACGGGCGGCGATGTCCACGTACATGAGAGCGCGGGTAGCGGCCAGGTTCTCTTCAAAGGCGTTGTGCTGGTTGCCCTCTTCATCGACCCAGGAGCCGTCCAGGGTGGTGTAGGTCTCAAGGCCCATCTGCTCGCCCACCAGGAGGTCCGCCCAGTTGCCAAAGGCCAGCTCAGTGAGGCCGCTGGTGTCGGTGGTGATCTGGTTGGACACGCGATAGGGGAACCCCAGCAGCTTGCCGGTGTTCATCTCATCGCGGTAGATGTACGCGCCGGTGGTGGTCTTGAGGTTCATCAGGTAGCCCTCCAGGACGGAGTTGAACGCCCAGCCGAGCTTGTTGTCGTCCACGTTCTTTGCTAGGACCTTAGAGCGGACGAACACAGGGAAGTCGGCAGTAATCTTGCCGTTGCTGTCGGCCAGGTCATCGTTGCTCAGGGTCTTGGCGTCCACGTGCTCAACCTCCTTGTCGGTGAACACGCCGAGGGGCTGGAACTCGCCGCCCTTTCCGAACATAGCGCCGAAGTCAAGGCCCAGCTCCATGCGCCGGGTCAGGTCGTTGGCGAAGAGCTGATCGGCAGAGTAGTTGGTGCTCATCAGCAGCTCGCGGGTCTGAGGCACGATGGCCTCCAGGCGCTTCGCGGACAGACGGATGTTGCCGTAGGTGGGCTGGGTCTTCGCAATCTTGCGAGCCTCACCACCCCAGGTAGCACGGGCACCGCCGGTCATCTTGGGGATGTTCAGGTTGCCGTTGGCCATGGGGACTTTCTGGGCGCCCAGCTCAAAGATGACGGTCTTGGAGTACAGCAGCTCAATGATCTGGTCCAGATAGATTTCAGGGATGAGGTAGCCGCCAGCAGCGGGGTTGGTGGCAGACAGGGCCTTGAACTCGCGGGCCATGTCTGCATCGTCATACTTCCGCTGCGCGTAGAAAGAGGCGGCGTCGGGGTCATGCTTGCCGAACACGTCCAGGCACTTGATAGCGCGGGCGAGCTGCACGGCGGGCGGGATAGACTTCTTGGCGGTGCTGGTGGGGGTGGTACGGCTCATGTAGATGGAGCTGTACTTCCGCTGGACGGGGGAGGCCGCGCTCTTGCGGGCGCTTTTGGTCTGGTGCTTGCGGGTGGCGGCCTTTCGCCCCTTGGCCTCATCAGTCACTTCCCCATCCTCCTTGACCTCTTCCTCAACGCCGTCATCCTCCTTGGCCTCGCCCTCGGTGGCGTCGATAATCTCACCGACGGCCTCCATGACTTCCTCGGCGGTGACGTCGCCCAGCTCTTCGCCGGCCTCCTTGCGGCTCTTGCGCTTCTCAGCGACAACGGCCATAGCGTCCTCAATCAGACCGGAGATGTCAGCGGGGGCAACCTCGGCAACAGCATCCTCGGTTCCCTCTTCGCCCTCGGCCTTGGCCTCGGCCTGCTCATCCAGGGCCTCCTTGACGCAAGCCTTGATTTTCTCGGTCAGCTCATCGGCCTCCATCTTCATAGACTTGCGGCCAGCGGGTGCGGTTCCTTTCTTGGGAATAGCCATTTGTAATTTCCTCCTTATAGCAGAATTTCATAGGTGATGCCGGTAGTCGGCGCGGACTTCGCGGCTCTGGTGTTGGCGGTATGGGAGACGGACTTCTCGGTGTCGCTTGCCTCTCGGATAATGCCGTCAAGGACCTTGGTAGCGGCTTTCATGGACGCGCTCGCGTCCTTGAGGGCCTTTAGCCGGGTCCCGCTGATTTTCCGACCGGTCTTGACTTCGGCGGTGGCCGCCTCCAAAAAGGCGTCCAGGAAACCGGCGGCGTCGGTGGCCTGCTTGTAGTCGGTGATCGTCGCCTCCGGGTTCATGGCCCAGGTAACGACGGAGACCTCCCACAGCTTGACTTCCCGCAGATGCCGGATGCCGTTTTCGTCGTAGTCAAAGACGATGGGGTCATATCCGATGGACAGCTCAGTGAGAACTCCATCTTTCAGCAGCACTTTGATGTCGCGTCCCATCGAAGTGTCGCTGATTTTGGCCTTAATGAAAAGGCCGTTGCTGTCTTCCCTCAGCTCCAAAGGTCTGCCAATGGGGAGCCAGCAGTCGTTGTGCAGGGCGAGTATCTTCACCCTCTCCCAGCCCTCGGCGATTGTCTTCGTGAAGGCACCAGGCTCAATTATGTCCCCGCCGCTGTCGATGTTGCCATAGACGGCGGCGTAGCCACTAAAGATGCCGCTCTCTTCGTCGTACTCTTCGGTACGGAAAGACAGCGTTTTGTGCTCCGTCTTGGAGCTTTTCACTTTCACCCCTCTACGGAGCGAAGCCTCCCACGCTTTCAGACCCCGCCCGGAGGCATAGTAAAACGGCGAGACCCGCAGATGTGCCGCTGCGAGCTTCGCCGTCATAACGGGGTCATCGTTGGTAATATTCGTGTCCGGGCTTGCGGTGCCGTGTTCAAGCTCCGCATTCATCCCGGCTGTCAGGGCTTTCAGGTCGAACCGCTCTTTCTCCAGGTCGATACCCGCAGATCGGGCGGCCTCCTGAGCCTGCATCTCGGTAAATTCCATCAGGCGTCCTCCTTATTTGTCGAATGTCAGGAAACAGTGACAGTTCACGACCTCAGCGGGGTCCGTACACTCAGGGTCGCAAGGGTATCTGCACCCGTTAGGGAATTTTTCGTCAATTCCGACGGTCTTGTTGTTGAGGTCTTTATGGGATGGTCTGGCGGCGCTCAGATTAGCAACGTGCCAGGTCTTCCAGGCAGCTCCGGCTTTTTTCATCATGTCGAAATGGCCGGTCAGGAGTGAGGCGTTGCACTCCTGGGTGGCGATGACCCGCGCCCGCCCCGCCGAGGTCTGCATTTCCTGTTCAATCTGCTTGGCGATGGTGGCCCGGCTGTCTCCGTGCTCCAGGCCAGCGGAGACGATACGAGCGATGGATTGCTTGGTTGTATCAACGATACCGGCCACGCGCTGACCGCCAAGCAGCTTCGCCGTGCTGATAAGCTCCGGCCTCTGGACTGCCTGGAGGTTGTAGAGCTTGGCAGACACCCCAGCGCCCTTGTCGTAGCTCTCTTTCCATAGCGGCTCAAAGATATTCAGCAAGGCCGTTTCCTCCTGGGGCCAGTCGATGAGGCCCAGGGTAAAGGCGCTCACAAGGCGGGTGCGGTCTGCCTCGCTCAAAGAGGACCACGCCGCCGCGCTCTGCTCCGCCGCGCCCTCGCTGTTCGGGTCATAGCCGGGGATGGCCCCCATGAGAATGTCCCAAACGCTCCGCTCATCCTTGGTGGTGCCGCCCATGGCGTCACTCACCCGGCGGCCCTGCTCCCGCAGATATTTGAGGGTGGCAATCTCAAAACGCTGGGTTTGCTCCCTCTCAGCTTGCAGCAGGGCGCGTTGTGCGGCCTGCACCTGGAGGTTTTTACGCTCTTCCGGGGACGTACCCTTAGAGGACACGATTTCTATGCCCTCCGCGCCGTCTCCCGTCCCCTCTGAGCCGTTTTCGGCGTCCAGGGGTATTCCGTTATCCGTTATCTCAATGTCCTGCTCTCCGCCCGTCTCAAGCGGTGGTGCGCTCTCTGCATACTGGAGGTTGGCCGCCGCCGTGGAGATCGCCACAGGGTCATCGTCTTCCCGGATGTAGACGTCGGAGAACTGCGTCTTGTAGACATCGCCGCCCACCAGGGCCGGAGGCATACCCAACTTCTCGCGGGCCTCATCCTTGGTGAGTAGGCCAGCATTCCAGCCGTCTATGCCCAGGGCCTTGTCAAACTCCTGGTTCCGGGGAATGATGTCATCGAAGCGCCACACCAGGTCGTTTCCGAAATACGGGATGATCTGGTTGTTGATGGCCTCTTCCCGGCGGCGTAGGTTGGGCATGAGGACGTTTTGGGCATAGATGAACTGAGCTGCCTCCGACGTGGCCCGGTTGCTGCTCTCCGTGATACCCATAATCTCACGGGGGACGCCGAAGTGCTCAAGGACGGCGTTTCTCAGGAATGTACGCCCGTTCACCATGTCCATGTCTTTCATAGTGTCTCCGACCTTGTTCACCGTGACATCGCCGTTGACGGTGGCGACACCGTGGCTCTGGAACATCCCCCGGAAGCGCTCAAGCCATTCAGCCAGGAAGCGTTGCCGCTGCTCCGGGGTGGACTTGGGCATACCGATAACGAGGTTGGGGGTGGCGTCGTTGAAGAAGAAGCGCTTCTGGAACTTGGCCGCGTATTCGTCGGTCTCTATCTCATCGGCCAGGGCCTCAGACTGCCCCAGGCCCCGCTTGAACGGGTCCAGGGGGTTGAGGTCTTTCATCACGAACATATCGTCAACCGATACCTCCATGAGCAGGCCATTGGTAAGCCGGACCGTGTAGTACGGGTGTCCCATGTACGGTGTCATCTGCACCCAATGGACAGGAAGTGGCCACAGCTCCACAGGGACGCCCAGGGGCGATTTCTCAATGATGAAGTAGCCCTCTCCCTTGAGTTTGAGATAAATCTCCAGGAGCCGCCACAGGGCCGCTCCGCTCATCTCATGCAACGGGTTCGGGTTCGCCCAAAAGTCCAGGAACGGGTGATGAGTAAGCTCCTGTTCGTCGCCGTTCTCATCCACGCGGTAGAGCTTGCCCTCTGCAAAGGACAGATCGGAGGCGATGCGCTCCACGACAGACAGGCGGGGGTTGGTCCGGTATGCCTCTATCCATTCCTGGGTGTTGCGCTCCGGCGGGTTGGTCCACCTGGGCAGCATAACGCTGTCGCTCCGGTAGGTCTGGCTTGCTCTCCCCGCACCGCCCCCTCTAAATCGGTTCCAGAATGGCACGGTTATTCGCCCCCCTCGCGCTTCGGCTTCTTACCGAGCACCTGGGAGACGGTAGGGTTTTTGGGGCCGCCGGTCATCTTCTGCCAGCGACGCCGGGCCTCTGCCGCCGTATTTGCCCGGATATACTTCATCGGCCAGCCGTCAGCCGATACAAGGTAACTGCATTTCGCTTTCATGGTGTCCTCCTTAGTCAATACTCCAGTCACTTACCAGCGGGTCATGCAAGGCCAGGGCCAGCGCGTCCCCCATGTCCGGGGAGGACAGGCCGCGCTTTTTCATGGCTTCTTTCTTCTCCAGCTCAATCTTGCCCGCGCTGTTCACCACATACTTCCGGTTGGAAAGTTGGCTTATCTGCTTGTCATCGGGATATAGCTTGATGCTCTGCGTCCGCAGGGCCTCCCGGACCGCGCCCCACATAAGTCCGGTGCTGTTCTGGTAGTCAATGGGGTCATCGTCGCTGATGGTGCCGCCCTCACCGCCGAAATGACATTCCACGATGTCCAGGGTGAACGGTGGTGGGGCGTCCTCATCGTCGGCGTACCGGCGGTCTCGCTGGGCCTGAACTTCCTCCACGATATGCTCCCGCAGCTCCATGAGGCGGTCAAAGACACCGACGCCCAGGCCGTCGCAGTCGATTTTGACGTGTATCTCTGCCCAGGGTTGCTCCAGGGCATAGCGCTTGATGAGCTGGACGGCCTTTCCGCTCAGCTCCATGGTGTCGTTGTGGTGGTATATCTCTGGCTTTTCCTGGAGCTTCTTGTCCAGGACCGGGGATAGGACGCTGCTGTCATCGCCGTAGCGGGCGACGTCAATCCCGATGTCCACACGGGCCGCCCGGTCAATCTCCGGGGCCTCCGCCTCGCTCGCCCGTTCTGCCCACTCCATAGGGATGAAGCTGTCCGGTAGGGCCTTGGGGAACTCACCGGCCACGCGGACCCGAAAGACGTCGCTATCCTCACCGAACATATCAATGATGGTGTCGATGAACTGCTGATCTACTCGGCTGCTGTCCCGCCCGTCAATGTGCATGGCGTTGTAAAGCTCGCGGGCCTTGTGGTGGCTGTCATAGAAAAAGCCGGTAATCTTCGTGGGGTTCCCACACATTACCAGCTTTGCGCCCTCCGTAGATAGTGCGCCGAGTACCGGCTCGAATATCTCATCCCGGACGCCGGAGGCTTCGTCGATGATGTAGAGCACGTGCTCAGCGTGAAAGCCCTGGAGGGCGTCGGGCTTACTGGCTGTCCGGCCTACAGCGAACCACTCTTCCGGGTGGCCTCTCATGTAGACCTTTTCCTTGGTCCATATCAGCTCTTGAGACAGGGCCGGGTTACTGCGGAGCCATTTCGCAATCTCAGCCCACAGGATGTCCCATAGCTGGTGCTGGGTGGGGGCGGTGCAGGGTATCTTCGGGAATGGCCTGGTAGTCAGAAACCAGATGGCAAGCCAGCTCTCCACCGCGCTCTTGCCAATGCCGTGGCCGGAGCGAACAGAGGTCATGGGGTACTGCGCTACGCTGTTCAGGATGGCCTTTTGATTGCTGTCCGGCTTGGCCCTTATGATGTCTTCCACGAAGTCCACCGGATTGTCGGCGTAGTAGAGGATGGCGTCACTTGTCAGGTTCATTCTGCTGCTTCCTCCGTTCCCACGCCTCAGAGATGACGGAGGCAAGGCTGCTGTCTGCCTGCTCATTCGCCTTGCCCGGCGCGGTATCTGCCTCCAGCTCCATGCGGTTCTCGCGCTCCAGCTTGGTAGCCTCCCGGATGAACGCCACAAGGTTCTTCGGGTCTATCTCGCTGGGGTCCATGTCCTTGAGGGCTTGCAGCGCCTTTTCCTGCAATTTCAGGGCGATGCTGATATGACGGTCAGCCATTTTCCGGCGCTTCTTGATGGCCTGCGCGTGAGCTTTTCTCTGGACGTCAACGTCGTATGCAGCGGTCCGCTCCACCCAATGATAGGTGCGGCTCCATCGGCCTATGAGCGTGGTACTTTTGTTTAACTGCTTAGCAACCGCCCGGATGCTGCGCTCTTCCCCCAGCTCCAGGTAGACCGAAAACGCCTCATACGCTTTGACACCCTCGCCCTCCAGACGCTCCCACGGCTCGGTGTCTCTGTGCTTCGGCATTCCGATCTACCCTCCTTTCGGGGCCGGTAGCCGTCACTTAACGGCTATCCAGCCACAGAAATTCAGGCAGCGCCAAAACATATCGACTTGCCGAAAACCGGCGGTCCGCATCATGTCCACGCTCCACTCAGCCTTGAGCGGAGACAGCACATTTTCCAGGCTGCGCCGCTTTGACATGATTTGCTCATCGGAATAGCCGTTCTCTCGCTTCATCTCGTAGTAGAGGTCCACCATCAGGTCATCCATATTTTCACTGAGGATTTTCTCTACAAAGATGAGCGCTCCGCCGTCGGTCAGGCCGTCGTAAATCTGCTTGAGCATCCGAGGCCGGTAGGACGTCGGCATGAACTGCACGGACAGGACGGAGAGGACCAGGCTGCTCTTTTGCTCAAATGGTAAATACTCCCAAATATTCCCTTGCCGGACTGTTACGTTGACATCTGCCTGGAAGCGCTTCTCGCAGGCTTCCACCATGGCCGGTGCGTTGTCCACCAGCAGGAAGTTGTTGCTCTGGCCGTACTTCACCACGAACGGCTCCACCGCCAGGCCGGTGCTGCACCCCACGTCCACAATCAGGGTCTCCGGCTGAATGAAGCGCTCGCCCAGCTTGTAGGTAAGCGCCCGCATAGATCGGTAGTCCGGGATGCTGCGCTCAAGCATATTGGCGAAGCAGGCGGCCACTTCTCCGTTGAACTCCCATTTCTCCCCAGGGTGTACGTTGTCTCTCATTTTGCCTCTCCTTTCGTCGGAGGGGGCAGGCGAATACCGAGCCGGTGCTCAAACGCTTCCCGCGCTCGCTGAGACAGTCCCATGCGTGAGCCGTCCTGGTAGGGAAGCTCAAATTCAAAGTCCAGCGCAGCGGCCAGGGCCGCAGGGTCCACTATCGGGTCTGCCGCCTCCATATACCAGAATTTTGTTATCATCTCCAGGCGCTTCACAGTACGGAAGCACGGGGCGAAGATTGCCCGCATCTCTTCCTCGGTGTGGCCCTTTTGGACCTTGGGGTGTGCTCCGATGTCCCCCAGGATGGTGTTAGGTTCATAGTCCAGGTCAAAGGTCAGGATTTTTTCTGCGGCCATAAACTTTTTCTTTGTATTCACGAACTGCGGGGCCTTGTTGCTCTGGCACCAGCAGACCACCATCCCGTCCGGGGCGCACAGGGCCGCCGCGATAATGGCTATCTGCTTCCGGTCCGCCATAAAGGGGACGCTGTTGAACACGCTGGAGATGAAGACGCTGCTGTACGGCGTCCCGGCCTCCACTTCGTCCAGGAAGCGGGCGGCAATCTCCAGGCTCTTTTCCTTGTGGATTTTCTCGCCCACGGTCACAAAGTACGGTTCAAAGGCCGATACCTGAATACCGGCCTTTCGGAGCGTCCGGGTGTTGTTGAGCTTCCCGGCCCCGAAGTCTACCACGCTGGACCCGTAGTGTCGGCGCCAGGTCTCCAGGGCTGCGCCCTCCAGCTTACAGAAGTCCCGCCCGCAGTTCTTCGGGAACACGCCCTCAAAGAAGCCGTCCCCCAGGGCGGCGTTGCCCTCGGCGTCGGTCTCCCTGGTGTTCCGCTCCCGCATGAAGCTGTTGAAGCGCAGATCGTCGGCGTAAGTGCTTTCCATGTCAAAGTCCATGGATAACAGGTTGAGCATGGAGGACGCGAAAGCCTCTTGCTCCGGCCTCACCTTGACGCAGGCGATGACCTTTCTTCCGGCCTCCGCTGCTACTTGCAGGCGGCCTATCCCGTTGATGACGTTCCCAGCCTCTCCGATGACTACCGGCATGGCACTCCCGATGCGGCGCTCCAGGGATTTTGCAAGCTGCTTGATGTGGGTGTCGAAGCTCCGGTGATTGAGCTTTGCCAGCTTTACGACGTCCATCCGGCGCAGGGCGTAGACGCAGGGAAATGACGCTTCGGTCCCCGGCTCGATGTCCGGCAGCTCCCCGGTCATGGCCTCGATGTCCATTTCATAGAGGCGGCGTCGGATGATGGCGCAGGTGTCTTGCTTCTGGAGGTCATTCGTGGCCCGGTTGAAGAGAACGTTCACGGCCCGCCGCTCTCCCAGGGTCTTCCCGCTCACATACTCCACGGGTATCTGCCGGAAGCCCATGCGGGATGCCACAAGATGCCGCTGGTGCCCGCTCAGGATTTCGCCGCTCTCATCGGCGTAGATCGGGAGCAGGAAGCCCAGCTTGCGGAGGGACAGCTCCGTGAGGGCCAGACGCTTTTCATCGTTGCGCCGGGGGTTATACTCCGACGCTCGCACGGCGTCAATGGGGACAAGTTTAATCATGGCGCAGCAACCTCCGTTTCATCTCCTGGGCGATTTCTCCCTGGTCGAAGATACCGGCGTCCCGGATTCTTTCGACCAGGCGCTTGTAGCGCGGGACCTCCACCTTGAAGTGTAGGTGTCCAATTCGGACAACCGTAGTTCCCATGGTAGGCTCATCGTCACTACCGGCGGGTTCGTCCTCTTCCTCGCCGTCAGCGTTCTCGCCGTCCGGGTCTTCGTCCTGGTCCCAATCCGGGTCATCGTCGGCGTCTTCGCCCTCGCCGTCTCCGCCGAGCTGCCGGTAGACCAGGACCTCATCTCGGTCAAAGCCGGTTTCAAACTCCAGGACCTCATCATCCCGCAGCAGATCACCCAGGCGGTCGGTGTCCCAGCGGCCCTCGATGCGGTTCAAGGCAAGGCAGAGCTTCATCTCCTTGCTTTCGTCCGGCTGGTCGATGACAGAGCAGAGCACTTCTTTCCATCCCAGGTCCCGCAGGACCACAAGGCGCTGATTACCACCAATGCAGCGCATATTGTGGAGGTTCACGACCGGCGGCTCCACCATGCCGTTAAGCTCGATGCTCCGGCGCAGGGCCTTGTACTCATCGCTCCCGCGCTCGATGTCCTCGCGGGGGTTATAAGGGGTGGCCACGATGTCGGAGAGCTTCAGCATCTCCAGTCTGGTTTCATACTTCATCGAAAAGCCTCCCTTTCAGCTCCGCGCAGACAAGCTCCTGGGTAAAGCCCACCTTTTCCCGGACGTCTGCCATAAGGTCCTCAAACTCCGCTTCCTCCAGACGGAAAGAGAAGTCGCCCACGATACACTTAATGCCGTCGGCGGTATCCTCTTTCTTGCCCAGGGAGGGCGGTTCCTCATCCTCGCCCAGCTCGCCGCCGATTTCCCCCAGGAGATCGTCAATGTCTGCCTGGGTAAAGCCGGTGGCGAGTAGGTTCTCTCCATCGTCAATGAGCTGCTGGATGATGTCTGCCAGTTGGCCGTAGTCCCATTCGCCGTCCAACTTGTTTAGGGCGATGCACAGCGCCTTAGCCTGGGCCTCCGGCATATCAACCACGACGGCGTTAGTCTCCGTCTCCCCGGCGGCCAGCAGGACGGAAAACCGCTGGTGTCCACCAATCAGGCAGTTGTCCCGGATGTTCACGATGAGGGGGAGGACCAGGCCGTTTTCCTCAATGCTCGCGTCCAGGGCTTTATACTCCTGGTCTTTGGGTGTGAGCTGCACCCTGGGGTTGTAGGGGGCCGGTTTGATGTCGGCCAGCTTGATTACTCTGGTTTCCACGCTTCCACTCCTTTCAGATTTGAGCAATAAAAAAGCGGGGCGCTCTCGCGTCCCGCCTGGTGGCTGATATTCAGTTATCCGAATAAGCTGCATTGGTCGAAGGCCGGGACCCTCACCATGCCCGCCGTTTTGATGAAGCGGTCATAGGGGGCGGCCTCGATACCGAACCGCGCATACATGGCCCGCGTCTTCGGATTGCTCTCCACCGCGTAGTAGTGCGCCCCCTCCGGGCCATTCTGTGCGCCGTGCCGGGGCAGGATGAAGCGCCGGAGGGCGCTCTCCTTGAAGACCGGAGGCTCCGCGTTGATGTCGTTGAAGTACCACTCCTGGGGCTGCCAGCCGGTTTTCCGCTTGATGTTCTCCATGGTCTGCTTCATCTGGTAGTCCGGTCTGGCCGTCACGATGATAACATAGTCATCCCGGATGGCCTCAATCAGATCGGTCCGGTACTCTTCGGCCTCCATGCGCCGGGAGAATGGCCGGAGCATTCGCGTGTCCGCCTGGTTTCCTACCAGGGTGTAGTTTAGATCGAGTAGGCAGATATTTTTCATAGGTTAGTTACTCCTTTGCTTTTTTCCTACCGTAATTATACCACATCTCAGGGCTTTTGTCACAGGTTTTCACAAAAAAGATGCCCGTAATTTAGTGTTTATGACGGTTTTCTCTACCCACACTCTTTCATTGTGGATGAGTATAACACAGATAAATTGCACCGTCAAATTGTAAAATTGCACGGCAAAATTGCAAGCCCTTATCTCAAGGCTTCCGCGCCGTATAGCCAGACTGCGACGCGCTGCACAAGCCTCTTTCGGTGCCGCCAGACGGTGGAGGTATCGCACTCCAGGGCCTCAGCTATGTCCCTGTCATCCACGTCATCCAGGTACTTCCCGGACAGCGCCCGGTAATAGGGGTCATCCCGGACCGTGGCGAGCGCCCGCTCCAGGGTCTCAATCTCATAGCGGTCCGCCGCGATGGTGGCCTCCATGTCCATGAGAACGGCCTCCCATATCTCATCCGGGGTGAGCCGGTTCCCGTTCTTGACAAACCGGGTGATGCTCTTGCTCCGCTCTCTCGGCCCGTAGAGCTTGAACTCTTCCAGCCGCTCAAGGTCATCCTCCAGCTTGATTTTCAGGGTGGGCAGGCCGTAGAGACGGCGCTCAGTAGCCTTGAAAGCATCTTTGGCGGTGCGCTCGGCAGAGATGCGTCCGGCTTCAACGGCCTGCATGATGATGTCCCTGATGTTCTCCTGTGATTTGCCCATTGATTTTGTCGCCTCCCATGTGGTAAAATAGCTTTGTCACGGGCTGTCTTCCCTCCGGGGGAGGCGGCTTTTTTATTTGCTCAGGGCTTCCCGCCCTTTATGATCTGGAAGTTTCTTCGGCGCGTCTCTGCGGCCCTCGCCCTCCGCTGCTCAACTATCCTCTGCATCTCAAGGTACTTTTCCGGGAACTTGTGCCTTGGGCAGTCCGGGCGCCACTGGCTGCGCTTGGAGAAGTCGCCGTCGTAGTGCTTGCACTCATCGCAGCAGAAGCAGATGTCCTCGGCGTTCTGGACCTCGCCCGGCGTTATGTACCACGCCTCCAGCTCTGCATTGTAGAGACAGTGATCGCAGGCGCACCCGTAGCAGCTCATGGCGTGTTGATGTCCACGGCGATGCACTCCACCCAGGGGAGGGCGTTATAGGCTTCCCGGGCCTCCTTGTCCGTCATGGAGAGAAATTCATCGTACCCCTTTACTTCGATGAGAACGGCCTCAACATCTTCATCGTCAAAGAAAAAGATGTGTTCCTCTGAAACCAGGTACTTTGTGACACTGGCCGGACCCCAGGCCCCCATCCAGCGAGCGCACCCGTCATCGCATACAATCTCGCTGTCCACCATCGGGACGATAGGCAGCTCCGGGTGGGCCTTAATCAGCTCCAGCAGATCAGAAATATACTTGTCCATATCTCATCCTCCGTGGTTCACTTGACGATGTGCCAGTCATCGGCCAGCATATCCGCTTGGGAGGCCAGCCAGCCCATTTGCACACCAGAGCTTCCCACAAAGGCAAAGGCCCGGTTGCCGATGGCCTCATGCTCGGCGTTGACGGTCTCCCCGCCGGGGGTTACATAGGAAATCGCGGACGCCAGCTCCACATACTGGCCCTTGCCATTCCATCCGCGCCGGGCAATTTTGGCGCCCCTCTTCGTGGCCTCAATGGCAAGGCCGAAGTTCATAGCGTCCGTGGGCCGGTAGGCTTCCTCAAACGCTTCCTTGGGGGACCAGCTCACATACCCATCCGCGTACCGGACGCGGTAGCCGTCCTCCACGCTGGGGAAGTTGGGGAACGCCACGGGCAGGTCATCAGTGATGGTGATGTGCCCGTGGCCGTCCATGCAGCGGTAGGCAGGCTCAGCCTCAATAATCTTGGTCCCGATGTACTGTTTCATTTCTCATGCCCTCCAGTAAAGATATTCTTAATCCGGTCCAGCAGGCCGGCCCGCTTGTCGGGGTAGGTGTCGGCTGTTTCTTTGCTCCACACGGCGTCCAAAACGTAGTCCTCCTTGCCGTCTCCCTGGGTGTGGATGAACACCGGAGTAGCGGCGATGGTCTCCAGCGCCTCCACCCGGCGCTCCAGCGCCCGGAGGCGCTTTTCCCGGCGGGCGCTCATCTCTGGCCCTCCATCAGCTCGCCCAAGCGGTTCTTTACTCGAACCAGGATGTCAAGCTCACGCTGAGCCGCTTTCTGCGCGGCTGGCATAGCAGCCCGCAGCACCGGCGAGATGGCGCCCATGATGGCGGTGCTGCCCTCCGGTGGGTTGACTTGCTTCTCCCGCTTCTCAATGAGACCTTGGAGGTCTGCAAGAAGCTGGACGTCTTTCTGAAAATTACTCATGGTGTGTCCTCCAATCCCTCCAGGAACAGCAGCACACCAGGGCCGCCGATGCGGACCTCATAGGGCGCTGCCTCCTGGGGCGTGATGTACTTATGCCCAAACCGGCCTTTCATGTCCCGCCAGACTGTCCAGGGGACGCGGTAAAATCCCACGGACCCAAAGGAACACAGGACAAAGACCACGGCTCCGAATTGATGCGCCCGCTCCAGGCGCTCCGTCTGGTCCGCTGTCACACGGTCCTGGGTCATCTTCTCAACGTCGGTGTACTTGGCCTCGAAGTTGACCGCTCGGCCTCCGAACAGAAAGCCCTTGTAGTCGGCCTGGGCCGTGCTGGTGTAGTGCGCGATGAACTTCCCGCCGCCCAGGTCCTTAGTCGGTTGCATCGGCTCCGGCGTCTTCTCAATGTCCGCGATCTGGCGGCTCCGGTAGAAGTCGCAGGCCCCGTTTATCATCTGCTCAAAAAAGGCTCCCTGGGCGCGGTTCTTCCGGTTCTGGTATCTAAGGGCTGCTTTCGCCCTCTCGTTTGGTGTCATGCTCTAACATCGTCCTCCCCTCAGCCTCGGTGGAGAATACAGTCTTCCCCCAGGCATCCAGCAGGGCCAGGGTAAAGGGGATAGGCTCTACAATGCGGCGCGGGGTGACTACTCTGCCAAAGAGGAACTTCTCGGCCTCCCGGACCCCGTAGTGACAGGCCGGGTTATCCCGTACCCGCCATACCGTAGCGCCCAGGGGGACCGGCAAGCGCAGTAGCAGGCCCGCCGCCTCATCCCTCCGGTATTGTTCCAGCTCCCTCAGCGCCGCACCATAGATGCCCATTGTCTACTCTCCTAACTTTTAAGGCTTATTTGTTCGTTTTTTATGGTGTTTTCCACAAATTCCACACACTTCTCCACAGGACTTCGCCGCTCTCATCAGCTCATCCACCACGCGCCCAGGGGAAATACCCAGGCGCTCAGCCTCGGCCTCCAGGTGGTAGGCTGTCTGCGACGATACGCGGATGGTGATTTTCTTTCGATACTCGCTCATGCCTCGCCTCCGCCGGTAGGCCGGAGGTAGCCATTTTCAACGGCCATGGCCCGGATTTTACGGATGGTGGCGTCGCTGACCCGCAGGCCGGTGTCGCTCCTGGTAGCCAGGCTGTCAATAAAGCCGTTGATGACTTTCTCAAGCTCATCCTGCGAGATGACGATAGGGCGGTTGCGCCCTTCCAGCTCATCCAGGTAGGCGCAGAGCTGAGCGTCGGTCATCTTCCGCACCCGGATTGCCCGGTCGTGCTGCTCCTGTTCAAAGCCGGTCCTCCGGCAGCTTCGCTTCTTCAATAGTTCTCCCTCCAATTATTTTCCGTCTACCCGTACCATGCCCTCCGGGTACTCCTGAATGAGAGGGCCGCCCCACAGGTCTTTCAGACTGTTTTTCATAAAGACAGGGACCCCGGCAGACTGAGCAACTTCCGTGATGGCCTCTACCCATTCCCGCTTCGGCTGCTTTCGCTTGCTTCCCGGCCCGGTCATGGCTCCGATGATGACCCAAAGAGGCTCGCCCAACCGCCGGAAACCGGCGCAGTCATCCGCGCTGAACGGCTCCAGCAGCGGCTCAATGCTCAAGAACGTGTTGACGCAGGAAGCTCCAAAGTATTCCGTTTCGGGGCTGGTGATCGTGGTCCCATACCAGAAGTTCCGCTCCATGGGAAGCTTCCCGGCGTGGCCCATGTCAAGATACCTCTGCGGGTTCTTGGTGAGGAACAGGTAAGTATGCTGCGGCGCTCGCTTGCAGGCGGCGAAGACATCCTCAATCCAGATGTCCGGCACCCACTCCCCGAACAGGTCTCCCATGCTGGAGACGAAGATCCGTGCAGGCGTCTTCCGCTTCTCAGGATAGTCCATGGTGTAGGCGTGATAGGTGGGGGCAAAGCCCTTGGGGTACGCGGTAGAGCGCGCAGGCTCCCCGGTTTCGTCGCAGAGCTTGGTAGGCTGCTCCACGTAGTAGCACCCGGTCCCCTTGGGTAGTACCTCCAGTGGCTCAATGATGGGCCGCTCGCAGGGGTGCGGGCCAAACCTGGACACCATGCGCCGGGCGTAGCAGTATTCGCACCCGTGCTTGCACCCCGTTACGGGGTTCCATGTGTGGCTGCACCACTCAATGTCGGTTTTGTGAATATTCATAGGTCAGTCTCCCTCGCGCTTGGGGGCGGTGGCCCCCATGTCAAATAAGCTGCATTGGTTCTCCATCATCTTCCGGTCGGCCTCTTCCTGCTTTATCTTCCGCAGGCAGCAGGGACCGTACCCATCCCGCAAGCCCTGGGAGGATGTCAGCAGACCTCCACACCGCTTGCACCGGCGGGCCGGGATGGTGAACACTTCATCGTGCATAGGCTACACTCCAAACGCGATTAGAATAGACAGGGCCAGCAGGCCCGCAGATGTAACCTTTGCGCCGTTGCTCCGGTCATTCATGGTCTTGCCCCCAAAGGTGTAGCAAAATCCAGAAAATGTAATCAGGATGAAGAGGGTCCACGTAAACAGCAGCATCGTCATTCACCCAGTAGCTCGCAAAGGTGCTCCAGCTTGGCAATCTCCATGTCGGTGTTGTCACCGAAGATGACGTGGAGCTGGTTCAGCATGATTTCCACATCGGCCCTCTCTTCGGAGATCGCCGCCAGGATTTCCGCCTCATCGCCCTGCTCATGGTCCTTGAAGCGCAGATACTTGAGTAGGGCCTTTTGCAGCTCGCTCATCTCTTCTACCGCCATGAGGATTTGAGCGCTCTCCCCGAACTGCTCCACGGCCTGCTCATAGAGGGCCATTTCCGCTTGCTCCGGGGTCTCATCCACTCCAGGCTGCGGACCGTCGGCGGGCCGGATTTCTGCCGCTCTCTTCTTGTCCTCGGCGTCAAGGATAGATGCCAAGATGTCAGATTTCAGAGTTAAAGCCGGGCGCACACCCCCGCCGACGCCGTACGCGTCGTAGCGGCTGAGGCTCCCGTCCGAGCCCACGTAGCGCACGAAAGAGGTCCCGGAACTCTTCGGGGTCCCGTCCGGCGTGATGAGCCAGCGCCAATGCTCCGGCGCGGGGTGCAGATCGCGGGTCTGCCGGTACTCATCGGCGGTGAGCATCGTTACCTTGTCCAGACAGTTTCCGTAGTCCCGGAGGCCGTCATCGGCGGTCAGGTCGCGGTAGGTGGGGACAATGGCGTCTTTCAGGCCGGGGCATTCAGCGATGAGGTTATCCAGGAACTCGCCGTTGAGCCGCTTCCGCAGGCTCGCCTTGTTCCAGTCGTTGCAGTCATTCTCATCAAAGGGGGCCTGGAAGACGTCTTCGGTGGCCTCGCAGAAGTAGAGATCGGAGCAGCCCGGCATCGGCGCCGGAGTGGTCCGCAGCACAATCCAGTCCAGACCGGCCACGTGGAACACGTCTCCGTACTTGAAAGTCCTCTTTTGCTCTTGCATGGTAAATTCCTCCTGATTTTTATTTCCCCGGCTTCTGGCCGTGGTTTATCTGTGGTGGCTTGACCTGTCCGCACCGGGTCGGGTGGTTCAAGCAGGGGTTCTTGCAATTCTTATCCCGGTAGCCGCAATCGGCGCAGCAGATGTTTCCGTGCCGCCGGTCACAGTTGAAGAGCTTACATCGGCGTGGTGCTGTCTTACTCACGGGGCCTCACCTCCTTAGCGGATGCGCCTCGGACACCACCGGGGAGATGTCTTGATTTGCGGAGCACTTTCTCCCGGTGCAGTAAAGGCGATAAAACCCGGCATACGTGGACTGCGCGGGCACGTCCTCTTGAACGTCTCCAGCGCGTCCGGGTGTCTGCATACACATTCACCCCGAGGGCCTTTTCTGTGCCAGCTATTTGCCGTGAGCTTTGCCCGTCCCATCAGTTCCATGTAATGGCACTCCGAGCATACAGGCGTATCTTTTTCCATCCTCGGCTTACCTCCCAAAGTAGATACCGCAGTCCTCGCAGTAGATGACGTCGGCTCCCTGTTCAAATTCGGCCTGGTAGATGTACCCCTGCCCGTAAAGGTCCGAGTGCTCACCGCTCAGGACGTCCCGTGCGGTCTCCCAGGCCCGCGCAACGGCGTGGGCCTCTCCGGGCTTGACGGCCCGGTCCGGCCACACTACGCCAGTCCAATAAAAGCGCCCATACTGCCGGTAGGCCGTGAGCACTTCCTCCACGGTGTCCGGGAAACGGTCATCCTCCATCCGGTTCAGGATGACATCGCCCACACGATGGCGGCACAGGTCGCAGCAGGCGTCCCCGCCCGCCTCCTGGTAGATCGCGCAGGCCAGCATCTCAACCTCTTCCTCGGTCCAACCGGGATAGGGCGAGACGGTGGGGACCGGCGATGCGGTGAGGGTAGGCGTCGGGTCCACCATCAGGACCGGAAGCTCCGTCGCGTCCGCAAGCTCAGCAAAGGCCGCACCTCTGGCCTGCCCTGGCGTAAACAGGGCGCTCACAAACACCAGGGCGCACAGGGCGCCACAAGCAAGGGTCATCGTCCGTTCTTCCACTTGTTCCATCCTCTCCGTTCATAGAATTTTTCTTCGTTTTCGTAGGCTTCCTCTACGGTTTTAATGCCACAGTCCCTAAGATTTCGCATGACGCTCTCAATGTACCCCCAAAAGAGCTTCCCACGCTTCCGGCCCTGTTCAAAGGCGTAGCCCAGCAGCTCCTTGTTTTCCTCCGGGAATGACATGGACCACTCTCCATCCTCATTCTGAGACTGGACCATGATCTGAAAGAACGTCCGCTTCTCATCGTATGGCCCAGGGGTCTTGCCTGGGAAGAACTCTGCCCACAGGTGGGCGGTGGTCTCCGCAAGCTCCACCCCCAGGGCCTCCGTGTAGCCGAAATAGCTTGTCGGGTCCTCTTTGAACTCTGCCAGGAAGTCTCCCTCCAGGTCATCCGGGGGCGGCTGCCAGCCCTCCATCTCTTCCACTGAGCGGAGATGGTAGGTGCTGGGCCGCCCCTTGATGCCTGGGGTGAAGTCCAGATAGCCGCCGTCTATAAGCTCCTGACGTGCGGATATGGCGGTCCGTTTTGCCGTGGTGTTTATCATCGTGCATAGCCTACTGTTGTCCAGGGCGAAGTGCTCCGGCCAGCGCAGGCTATTGGCTAAATCCATCAGCTTGTACCATAGGAGCTGCGCGGCCATGGATAGAGGGGTCCGCCTCATGCGGTTGGCGAAAGCTCGGTGCTCCATGATATACCTCAGGCGGACCCCTCCTTTCCGTGGATTTGAGGCCGCCCGGCCTCATGGGTTTCACTCCATCGTTACAGAGCTACCGTCTTCGCCGCCGGTCACGATGATATTTTGACTGAACCGCGCTTTCATGGTCGGGTCATGGGAGATAGCCAAAATCCGCATATTGGGGTTTCTGGCCGCCATGTTCACCAGCGCGTCCGCGTAAGCCTCCGTCCCGTCCGCGTCCAGGAAGGGCGGCTCGTCGATGAAGAGCATACCGAGCTGGACGCCCGCCCGCCGCGCCTTGATGTCGGCTAGGCCCAGGGTGACGGCCAGGGCAATCTTGACCTTTTCGCCGCCGCTGTGGGACTGATAGGGCCGGTTCCCGCCGGTGATGGTGTTAATCCAGACCTCCAGGCTGTTGACTACCGTTTTCGTGCTCTTCTGCTCGCGCTCGGTGCGGATGTCAACGGCCATGCGCCCGCCGGTCATAGCGGCCAGGATGTCGTTGCTCTGCCGCATAATCTCTGGAACCACACCTCGGATAATCATGTACTGAATACCATCCAGACCAAAGGCTTGAGTGAGCACCATGTAGTCATTCAGGGTGGCCGCCGCGTCCTCGATGTCCCGCCGGAGCTTCGCCGTCTGCGCTTCGGCCTCGGAGATCGCCTCCAGCTTGGCCTTGATGACCCCGCGCTGGGTAGCAAAGTCGGTGAGGCTCTTCCGGCGGCTCTCCAGGACGGCCCGCAGGCCCTTGGCGTCCCCAGGCGCTTTCGGCGCTCGCTGCCGGATGTCCTCGGCCTCCTGGTGCGCGGCGATAACTTTCCGGGTCAGCTCCGCAATCTCCAGGCGCAGGCGCTCAAGCTGCGACTCCAGGGCGTCGGCGGTCGCGTTGGCTGCTTGGCAGTCGGCCAGATGTCCGACGATGGGTTCATTGTCTTCGATGCTCTTCTGCGCGGCCTGGTATTCGGTGACGGCCTGGGTCAGCTCGTACCGTTCCGCGTTGACCTTATCCGCTGCCCTCATGGCTTCCGCCCCCCGCGCCTCTGCCGCCTGGATGGATGCGGTGATTTCCTCCAGCTTCGCTTCCGCTGCCGCGATCTGCGGCGCGATGACGGTTATAGTCCGGTAGGTGTGCTCCTTGCTCTCCAGCTCGGCCAGGTCTTCCGCAGGATTGCCCAGGGCCTCATGCGCTGCCAGGGCCTCTTCATAGGCTTTCGTCAGCTCTTCATACCGGGCGCGGTCCTCCGCTTTCATAGTCTCCAGGGAGCAGGACAGCTCCGGGATGGCAGCCTGAGCCGCCACAGCGGATGTCAGGAACTTGCAAGTAGCGGTCTCCGGCACAGGGCAACCGCTGTCGGCCAGTTTCCCGGCCTCGGCCTGGGCCGCCACAAGACGGGCTTGCAGCTCCCCGATACGGACCCGGCTATCTGCCAGGTGTTTGTCCTTGGCCTCCCGTGCGGCCAGCAGCGCCTTAGAGGTCTCAAGGGACTTTGCAAGCCGCCCCTGGGCTTCTTCTTTTATTGGGGCCAGGGCGTCAAGCGCGGCCTGGGCCGCATCCACGTCCGACTTTCTGGCGATGATGTCCTGGTACTGCTGGAGCTTCCGGCGGCCCTCCGCTGCGTCAAGGTCCGCTTTTCTGATTTCCTCACGCAGGCGGGACAGCTCTTTCATCAGCTCCTTGTCCCGGTCCACCTTGGGGGAGAGTTCCTGGAGCTTGGCCCGCGCCGCCTTGACCCTCTCAGCGGCGTCCTGGGCGTCTCTGAGACCGTTTGCAAGATGGCGGGCGTCCTGGTATTGGCTCTCCAGCTTCTCCAGCTCCAGGGCTTTCCCGTCGCGCTCCCGGTCATATTCCTTGGCCTGGGCGTCCTTGCCCTCGGCCTGCCGTATCACTTCGGCAAGCAGGGCCTCGGCGCTCTCCAGCGCCCGGAGGTCTGCCTCGCCGGATGCTACGTCATGGACAGCTTCGTCCATCTCTTCGGACAGCACCATGTCCTCATCCAGTAGCTCATCCTTTTCACTGATCTGCTCGCCCAGGACGTTGATGCGCTCCTTGAGGGCGGCGATGGTACGGCGTTGCTCCGTAGCAGACGCCTTGGCGATGTCCTCCATCCTGCCGTAGATATCCAGGCCCAGGAGGGCAGACAGGACCTCCATGCGCCGGTCGCTGTCGGCGTCCAGGAATAGGCCGTAGGCGTCCTGCCGGATGAGGGCGATGCTGCAAAAGGTGTTGCAGTCCATACCGAGTAACCGCTCAATGCGGGCCTGGGTCAGCTTCATGGTGGTGTCGCTCTCATCTGCCCAGGCGTCCCCCTCCGGGTTCCACCGCTGGAGGGCCAGGGTCCCGCGCCCGCTCTTGGCTCTGGTGCGGATAACCCGGTAGTCTTGCCCGCCCAGGGCAAAGGTAAAGGTGATACTGCCGCTCTTCGTCCCGTCGCGGACCCAGCCGCCGATGTCCTCTTTCCGGGTCTGCTCGTAGAGGCAGTCCGCGATGGCGTCCATGAAGAGGGAGGACTTGCCGACACCGTTCTGGCCGTTCACCATCGCCATGTGTACCGGGGAGAAGTCAAAGGCCGCCTCCGTGTAGCTCCGGTAGTTCTTGACCTCAATCGTCCGGGGCATAAAGGCTCCGGCGTGTTTGCTGTCCTCGCGTCCATCGTCGGCCTGCTTGATGATCGGCGCGGCCAGCTCCATGAGGCGGGCCGCTTTCTCGCCGGTGATGTCGTTGGTCTCCAGCCAGCGTGACAGGCACTCGGCGGGGCCGTCGTGCTCCGTGAGCTGGTCCTTGGCGTCCAGGGCCTCCACGTCATCCGGGATAATCTCGGCCACATAAAACGCTCCGGCGTCCATCAGGCGCTTTTGCAGCTCAGCCCGGTTAAAGGCTTTTTCCTGCTCCAGTGTGCAGGAATACCGGACCCGGACCACGCGCCCCTCCACATCCCCAGGATTGAGGGTGCCGCTGGAGATGAATTCGGACACGTCCTGCTGCTTCATCGTCACCGTCCGGTGTACTCGCTCCGGAGTGCGCTGGAACTCCGAGACCACGCTCCGGTCCCCGTCTGAAAGCTGGTGCAGCCAGAAGCCATGAGCGGTTCCCTCATCGTTGAAAGTGAGCTGGTTCACGCTTCCGCAGTAGTAGGCTGGTGTGGTAGAGCTGAGGCGCTGGGGCTTGTGAATGTGGCCGAAGCAGGCCAGGTCCACGCCCGCCGCGTCGATGGTGGCCGGGAGGACCACCACGTCCTGTCCGGCAAGGAACGTGCTGCCATTGTCAGCCTCGCTCCCGCTTACCGTGTAGTGGGCCGTGAGGATGGAGGGGAGGCTCCTGTCCAGCTCCGTAGCCAGCCCCAGGATGATGTCGTTGACAAGGGCGGTGGCGTTCCGGTTCTCCGTCTCCTTATCGGCGCCAGGGCAGAAGAGGCGCAGCCGCGCCTTGTCGAAGCCGGGGACGGCCATGATCTGGACCGGCCCCTCCGATGTCACCAGGCGTTCCACCCTCGGCTCGGTGTAAATGTGTAGGTTCTTGAGGTCCGGCGTTGCCTTGCGGATGACCTCAAAGGCGCGGGGGTTATCATGGTTCATCGTGCCGAACAGCAGCACCACCGCGTCGCTGTACTCGCACAGAGGGACGATGAAGCGGGAAATGGCGTCGTTGACGTCATCCAGGGCGGTATCGGCCCACACGCGGGACCGATTGAAGAGATCGCCCGCGATGATGGTCACGGTCGGCCCCTCCGTCCGGGCCTTGTTCACAATGGCGTCCATGCACCGCAAGGTGTCTTGGCGGCGCAGATTTGCGCCGTCCTTGGTGGGGCCTGCCAGGTCCCCCAGGTGAATGTCGCCGGTGTGCAGTATCTTAATCATGGTCCGCCTCCTTTCTCGCGTCTTCCTTGGCCTGAGCTAAGGCTCCATCCAGGTAGGCCCGCCAATAGCGGCAATCCCCGCCGTCCGGCTCCCGGCTTTCCTCTTCCATGCGCTGCCGGGCAAATTCAATCACGCTCATCTCCTCTGCGCTCCTTTCATCTTCTCTTGGCACTCAGGGCAGAGGACCCGCCCAAAGGTGCGCTGACTGTACCCCACAATGTCCTCCGCGCTCCACTTACGGCCATTCCTGCTCTGACCGCCGGTAATCTCCCGGCGGCACTCCGAACAGAACACGCCCTGCGGCTCCGGGTCCGCCCAATCCGGGACAGCTCCGTACTCCGGCGATCTGCTCCAGCTATCCTCCGGCTCTTCCGGTGCCTCATCCCAGGGCATAGGCCCCTCATCCTCGTAGGGGGTGACGGTCTCGGCGGCCTGCGCCGCCGGGAGGCTCGCCCTGGACGCCTGGGTGGGCATCTCAAAGAGCATACCCATCGACTGGAGGTAGTTGCTCGCCACGGCCTGCTTGATTTCCGGGGCGTCCAGGTTGGGGACCACGCGGGCCACGATAAAGGGCTTTTTCAATTCCTCATAGGCGTAGGTCCCGGCCAGGCCCAGGGCGGCCCGGATAGCCCGCATAAAGGCTTTGCTCTCAGCCATGGCGGTGCGGTGGGGGAGGAAGCGCCGGAACTGCTGACCGTTGGCTCCGTCTTTCATCCCGGCGGCCTCCAGGGTGCAGTCAATCTCCTTGGTGGCTTTCATCAGCCGGAAGCCGCCGGACGGCTCCGGGACCCGGATAGTCACGGTGACGGCTACGTCGTGGACGTGCTCACAGGTGCCGCATACCCTGGGCTTTCCGGTGGCCCGCGCCATTTCAATGCACCGCTGGCAGCCCTCGGTCCGCTCGGTGGCGGTGTCCACGATGCTGATATTGGCCGCCGCAGCCAGCTTCATGCCGCCTACCTTGGTGATGGCAAAGGCGCTGCTGGACTTCTCGTAGTAGATGTCCTTGCTCGGCCCCCGGTTGGAGCTGTCCTGCCGGACGTCGAGCTGGACCTCGGAGACGGTGATCCGCTGGAGGTTGCTCGCTACCTGCATGGTGGTGACAGGGACCAGGACGTTGTACTTGTCCTTGGGGTACTTGTTGAGTTGGACGATGGCATTTTCCATATTGGGTAATCTCCTTTCGGCTTGACAGGGCCGGTAGGAATGTGCTACAATAACTCCAGGTTAGTTATTTTCGCGCTTGGCCGCTTCCCGTTGCACCGGGGGCGGCCTTTTCCTTTCCTAAGCCAATCAAGATGATGTCGTTGATACTCTCTTCCAGCTTCCGCAGGAAGTCCAGGGCCTCCATAAAGTCGGTCCGCTCAGAGGCGTCTATCACGCCGTCAAAGGCGATTTCCTCCAGGCGGTCGGCCACGTCTTGGCCGTCCTCGATGAGCCGCCGGACCCTGAGCGTCGCATGGGCAAGAGGGCGGTCGGTGGCCGTTCTCCCGATTGCCCGTCCTACCGGACAGGTAGCGCAATACCTGGGTAGGATGTCCGGGCTTTGGTAGCACTCCGCATAGACCAGGGCGTCTTCCGGCTCCATCTCCACGTCGCCGCGCTCATGGCGTCCTATGGTCTCCGGCGAATACGGAACAACGGTTGCCGCCGTTCCCCGGCTGACAAATCCAGCCCTCATCCTTGCCTCCCGCAGATACGCGGGGGGCTTTTTTGTTGTTGTGATAGCCACTCTCATTCACCCGCTTTCTGGTATGATTTTGGTAGATGGTTCAGACCTGGGGCGCGATGCACTTCAACCGGCGGGCAGCTCTCATGGCGTTGTCGGTCAACTGCCGCTGCCATGCGCCCTGCGACGGTGCCCACCGGAAGCCCTCTCCCTTGAGTTCGGTTCGGACGTCCGCGTTGGGTTTCCCATCGAAGATGATCTGGAGGCGGTTCTCCGCGGTGTTCACCACGACCCGGCCCCCGTCGAACTCCCAGCCCTCCGGGGTGCTCTCGGTCCGTTTCTTGAGTTCCGCGATCCGGCCACGGATGCGCCGGATATTGGCGTTGTTGTTCTGGAGTTCATAGGCCGGATAACCGATGCGCCCGCAGAAGTCCGGCGCTCTGAGCTTGGCGATGTCCTCCGGGGTGTAGCCCAGCTCCGCGAGCTTGGCGTCTCCCTTGGCCGGGTCTTTCATGCGGATGGCGGCGTTGGCCGCTTTCATCATCTCCTGGTGCTTCTCCAGGGTGGCGAGCTTCGCCTCCAGCTTCTCCACGGCCTGCGGGTCATCGGAGCTGATGCCGCCGGTGCCGACGCTGCGGATTTTATCAAGCAAGCCCCGGATGTAGTTCCACTCTTCCAGGTTGCGGTCTCTGGCCGCGTTCTGCTTCTCTTTCTTGCGGACCGGGAAGTTACCGCCGCCGGAGATCAGGATGGAGGGGCAGCGGGCCTCGATGGAGTAACTGGCGTTCATGTTCTCGGCCAGCTTGCGGCAGTAGATTTCCAGCAGCCGGTCGATTTTCTCATGGTACATGGGGTCCACGCGCTGCTTCTGGCGCTCGGCCAGCTCGGTAGCCGCGTCCACCATACGGCGGTACTCGGCGGTCGCGCTCCCGGCCTTGTAGTCCCGGAAGCTGTTCATGTCATTGGCGCGGCGGGCAGCCTCTTCGTTGATGGTGTAGTAACTCATTTCGCAGCTCCTTTCTTTTTGGTCTTGACGATGCAGATCAGGGCCTCGCTTCGCCACATATCGTAGACGTCCTGGAGCTTGTTGGCGTTGCGGTAGTTCCGCATACTGTCATAGCGCTTCTTAGCCTCTTGCGGGGTATCGTACTCAAAGACCATGTTCTTTTTCTCGCTGTCCGCGAGGAATGCCTTGAGCGCGGTTGTCTCTTCGCTGTCCTTACGGCTATTCTTCCGCTGGGGAAGCACTTGCAGATTGTAGGTTATTTTCACGCTTATTCCTCCTATGCCGAGTACACAAGATAGTCCTCGGTGATGATGTCTTCCCAGGTCATGCCGTCCGTGCCTGGGATGGGGTCATCCAGGCTCACGGTCTTAATGCGCCTGGATTGCTTGCGCTGCTCGTTGCCGATTGCACTCCGCATGGCAGCACAGGCGATGGTGGTAAACTCATAACGGTAAAGGTCCGGGCGGGCAAACCACCGCTTCACAGCCAGCAGATAGCCGAACACGGCAACATCGAGGTATTCATCCACCGGGAGGCCCCGATGTCTGACGTACCACTCCACAAGCCGGTAATGCTGCTCGGCTACGCTCCGTTCCGCCGGAGACAGGGTCGTGAGGGTCTGACGCCTGCACATAGTACCCCCCCCCCGCAGCTTCGCTTCATCGTTTCGGCCCCCTCTCAGCAGTAGATCGGGTCCTTGCCACGGGGGACGGTCTCGCCCTGGAAGCAGCAGCCGCAGAATTGCCAGATACCGTTAGGCCACTCTCCGGCCACACGCTTGAACGTGTAGTAAGTAGGCCGGAGCCGCCCGGTCTCCGGGTCCTCCCGGTGGGAGTACGGTTCGCCCATCTGAGCGCACCGGGCGCTCATCGAGGCCGGAGGCAGACAGTCCATGGCGTCATCCACAACGGCCTGCTCCACATAGTCGCCTATCTTGGCCTCGGAGTAGTTGAAGTTCTCCTGGGTGAAGATCGGCTTGCCGTTGTACTTGGCCGGGCGGTCCTGGCAGTCGCACCGCTCTCCGGGGTCAAGCGCCGCTCCGCAGCGGTCACACTTGTAGGTCCACATGATTTTTTCTCCTTTCCTTGACCGGTCCAGGTTCTCAGCTCCCAGCCGGTGAATACCAAGATTGCCGCGCTCGCGGGGATTGAAAAAGCCCCGGCGGTCTGGATTTGAAGCTGGATGACATCAATCATCAGTAGAATGAGGCGGGCCATCACCATGGCCGCAAGGCAGAGGACGGACAGCCGGTAGTAGGCGCGGGCATAGCTCCGGCGTCTCTTGCTCTTCTCCATGGCTACGCCCCCCGTCTCGCGGACGCGTTCAGCTCATCCAGGCCGTAGCGCTCATGGAAATACCGCTTGATGACGCGCCCGTCACAGGTGCATTTGCCCTGGTTCTCCAGCTCGCGGTTGAGGCTCTTGATGACCTTGTAGCTCTTAGACTTGGAGTAGCCCAAAATCTGCATCACGTCCTCCACGAAGTAGAACATATCGTGGGCGGTCTTGAGGGGCTTCATCGCCATGGGTCATGCCTCCTTTTGCTCGTAGTTCGCCATGTACTCCCGGACAATGGGGATGAGCTGGTGGCCTGCACAGCGGCCCGTGGTGGTCTCAATCAGCGTCGTGTACTTGACGCCGGACCGCTCGGCCAGATCTTTCACCGTCATTCCGGTCTGTGCGGTGAAGAGCCGGACCTCAATGCCGAAGTCGGTCTTCGGCTTAACTCGGTTTGCCGTTCTCATGCTTGGTTCCTCCTTGTATCTAATTTATACGGCTTGTTTTTTGGGACGTTCTGGTATATACTGTTACCAGATGTCCCGGCGCGGAATAAAGATAAAATCTCCATCTACCGGGTCGCAGGGTTCACCGTCAAAGGCGTTGCCCTGCTTCGTGCAGATGTCCGGTTTTCGGCCAGCTCGCGGGTCCACGTCCACCAGGAGGCGGCCCGTTCCGTCATCGTAGACCGGGCGGCTCCAGCTATCCCGGCCACGGTGGAAGATGGGCAACAGTCCGCAAGTGTGGGGGTGGTAGGCCACACCCACGGCGTTCTCCAGCTTTCCAGCAGGCGTCCCGTAGATGCTTTCCCCGTTCGGGGTCAGCAGGGATAACATCTCTGACATCGAGGCTCCATCCCGGACGCTCCAGTAGGTGATCGGAGCGGCGTCGCAAACGACGCTGCGCCCTCCTGACCGGATGCGGATGACTTCGCACCCACAGTTCTTGCACTTCATCGGCATCAACCTCCAATCATAAGCTGTCCAGGAACACCATCAGACAGGCGGGATGCGGGGTCAAACCGTCTGCCGTCCTGAAAGCCCAGGGCGCGGTAGGCGTCGCGCCAGCCGCCGGTCTGCTCAGTGCCAAACTGCGTCTTTTTCCCCATGTCGGCCATGCTGTCATCCACAGCTTGAGGGACTACCATCACAAGGCCCCATTCCTGGTGCTGCTCTTCCTGCTCCCGAAAAGCCTTGTTCACTCCCCGGACAAACCCCCAGCCATAGGCGTTGCACTTCTCGCGGTAGGTTCCTGGAGGGTCCTTGGGGTCCCTGACGAATTGGGCCTTGATACCGGCCATGACACACTCATGGGCGTATATCACAATTCGCTGGGCAATCTCGAAGTCCTCTTCCAGCCCCACCAGGCCAATCTTGTTCTTCTTGCTACCGGCGCTCCGGTAGCGGTAGGCTCGGCAGCAGTAATGCTCCGCAACAACAGCGGAGAGGGACGCGGCCCAGGGATTGGTCATGGCGGTGCAAGTGATGTCCAGGACCTTGCGGATGACCTTTTCCTTTTTGGCCTTTTTGACGTCCTCGGGTCTGAGCTTGTGCTCGGCCATGAGTTCGCGGGCCTTGAGCAGCGCGGCCTTGGCCTCGTTCTCATTCGGGCTTTCTGCCAGGGCCAGCAGCTTAGCGATTTTGTCCTTGATGTTGGTTGCCATAGTTAGTTACCTCCAATCGCGTTCGGGACCAAGAATTTCTCCAGGGTCAATGGGGTCTGACAGTGCGGGTCCACCCGAGCGCCAGTCTTGAGCACCACTGGCTTGTAGGCCAAGCGCTTCACACTGTCCACCAGGCACACCAGGATTTCCTGGTCTGGCTTGATGACGGGGACGTTGGCGTAGTCGAGCATCTTCTCCATGTCAGAGTAGGTGAAGTCGGCGTGCAGGCAGGAACCGTAGCTCTTGAACACCAAACAGCCCTCGTCTCGGAAGGCCCGGATGGTCGCCCGGACGTAGTAGGGTTCGCCGGTGCGGAATGTCCCGTTGTCGATGAGAACGTGGGTGCCGACGATCCCGTAGTCGTCGGTCTTGCTCACGTCGATGCGAATGGTGGGGTACTGCTTGAAGTTGATCGCCTTGGCGATCTCGGTTCTGGTTTCGAGGAATTTCATGGTTAGCTCCTTTCGCACTTGGCCGCCGTTGCACCGGCGGTTTACGGCCTCTTGGTGTTGTAGTCCTTGAGCCTGATTTGGAGGGTGATTTCCTGCTTCCCGATGACCGCATACTCCAGGCGGGCTTCCAAAACTCCGGGGGACCCGTGCAGCTCCAGCCACCGCAGGCTCTTTGCGGTTCCGATGGTCTTAGGCCCCTCCTTGACGGTCACGGGAATATCATCGCTCGCCGCTCCGATGCAGCAGAGGAAAGACAGGACGCTCAGCCTTTTAGCCATGCCGCACCGCCTCCCTCTCACCGTAGTAGTAGCGGTAGACCTCCAGGCGCTCCGCATACCGGATGTCGAGCACTTTCTCAAAGGCCCGCTTGATGGTCTGGTAGTTCTTGAGATGCTTCTCGCACCAGACCCGGTGCTCCTTGAGGTTGCGGGCTATGTTCATGTGCGCCTCTGCGGACAGCTCATAAATCCGACTGACCACCTCATCCAAAGTAAACACCGTGTTCTCTCCTTTCAGCCAATTCAGGCACTCGGCCTGGGTTCCAAACTCTTCCGTCCAGGCATGGCCGGTGCTGTTGTCAATCCCGGTCCAGGTGCCGCCGGCCTCTCCCACCAGGAAGAGGCCCAGCGGCTCATACCGCCCGGTCTCAAAGCCGGAGGCCAGCAGATCGGCGGCCTCGGCCTGGGTGATTTCCTGCGGCTCCATGGCGCTTACTCCTTGTGGGCCGCCCGGTAAGCCCGGTTCCGGGCGGTGAGAGCCTGGAAGAACTGCTTGCCGTTCTCAATCCCGCCCAGGATGCAGTCAAGCTCCCGCTCACAGGCCGCCCGCTTGTCGGTGTCGCCGTTCAGGAAGTGTGCCTCGATGTCGGCGTCCAGCTCGCACAGCCGCATTTCCGTTTCATAGTCAATCACGGTGCTGCTCAAGGAGTAGATGTCAGTCTCGGTGACATCCACCCACTGGACGCCCTTGTAGACCTTTCCGGTAAACCGGGTGATGATGCCGTCAATCTTGGTTTCCTGCTCATGGATAGCCTTGTTGACCGCGCAGCAGGTGAAGTTATTTTCCATGCCGCTGTCCCGCATGGCCTCGCAAGCGCCGATGAGCTGCTGGTAGCAGTTCCAGGCGATGCGCCGGTCATCATGGGTTTCCTCGAAGCTCTTGAGTATGGTCTCGTACTTGCGGGTGAGGACTTCGCGGTGCAGATCGTACTTGTTGCGTTCCATAGGTCAGTTATCCTTTCTGCCGGTTGCACCCGGCCTTGTGGCTTCGGGGTGGTCCAGAGGTTACCGTTCGTACCGCCGTTACCGCCTGCCGGTCATCCCCGGAGCTATGTCCGCTTCCGACCCGGCTTTCACTGCCGCTTCCTGTTTTATCCTCCGGCCCGGTGCCTCGGGCCGTTTGCTTTGGGGTTTTACCTTATTCCTTTGGCTTGATTATATTATACTCACATCTGGGAGCAAAGTCAACATTTCGTACTCCCGATTGGAGCAAAAAATTTACCTAACTTTTTGGGTATTCTGCATACCACCTGGAGGTGATCTTGTGACTATAAGCGAAAGAATGTTTAGCCTTCTCGATGAAAAGGGACTGTCCGCCAGCGGATTGTGCAAGGTCCTTGGCGTCGGAACGAATCAGACCACGAACTGGAAGCAGAGGAATACGGACCCTCCAGCGAAGCACATTGTTCTCATATGTGAGTATTTAGGCTGCTCCCTGGAGTATCTTCTCACGGGTCAGGAAGCAGAAAAAACGCCCGCCCCCGGAATATCCGAGAACGGGCGAGAGATGCTGGAGCTTTACGAGAAGCTGCCGGAACGGGAGCAGATACTCTTGATAGGCCGCCTCCAGGAAATGGCCGCGCCCCTGCTGGGCGAAGTCAAAAAGGGCGGCACCGCAGAGGCCGGGTCCTCTGGCGGTCTGGCCGTGTGATCTGCGTCGATTTTAGGGGGTGACACCATGCAGAGAATAAGCCCACAGGTGGAGGCGCGTCTATCATCCGGTGTCCAGAAGTTCCAGCCCATCCTACGCCGGGCGCAGCTTGCAGGCCGGAACGAGAGCGACACGGTAATGATAATCACGGACATTCTCTGTGAGGTCTTCGGCTACGACAAGTACGAAAACATCACGTCCGAGCTGTGCATCAAGCAGCAGTTTTGTGATCTGGCCGTCCAGCTCAAAGGCAAGGTCCGCCTGTTGCTGGAGTGCAAGGCCGTGGGCATCGTTCTTCGGGATGTCCACGTCTCCCAGGCCACGGGCTATGCTGCCAGCGCCGGGATTGATTGGGTGGTTCTCACCAATGGTATCACCTGGAGAATATACCAGGTCCTCTTCGGGAAGCCGGTGGAGACGGTGCTTGTCTGTGAGTTCAACTTCTGCGAGCTGAACGTGAACCGGCCAGAGGACTACGCGCCCCTCTACGCGCTGAGCGCTGAGGCTTTCCAGGAAGAGGGGAACACGGCCCTGTCCCAGCTCTACGCCCAGCGCCGGGTCCTCAATCGCTTCATCGTGGGGCAGGTCCTCTTGAATGACTGGATGATCGGGACCATCCGCCGCTCCCTGGAGCGGCACTACCCAGGGGTCAAGATGAGCGACGGCGATGTCCGGCGCATACTCCAGGAGGAAGTCTTCCGGCATGAGATCGTCGAGGGACCCCAGGCCGAGGACGCCCGCCGGGATGTGGACGCCGCCAATGCCAGGATGCAGGCTGCCCAGAAAGAACGCCGGAAATAGCCTGTGGAAAACTCTGTGGAAAAGCTGTGGAAAACTGCCCCACCGAGAGGGCGGTCCGAAAAATAAGGTATCAATTGATACCGCATTTCAGAAAATAGGGTATCAATTGATACCGCAAACCCAAAAAATGTGGTATCAATTGATACCCCATAATAAGACAGTATAGTATAAGACTTAGTAATAATAATATATTCTTTTACGCGCGTGCGCGCGCGCGAGGAAAAGAGAAAAATTTTCAGGAGGTTGTGGAAAAGTGGCTAAACTACCGATTGGCTATCTGAGCTGTCGGAGCTGCGGCTCCATCGAAAACTGCGCGGACCTGGTCTCTGGGCTCTGCCCATCCTGTGCGCGGGAGAGAGCCGCATACTTGGCCGCCCTCCAGCAGCGGTATGAAGACGCCCTGGCCGCCGGAGATGCCGGTGCCTCCGCTGAGGTTGCCGACCTCATTCGAGACTACCAGCAGTCCGAGGGTGTCCGGCTCAAGAACGTGCCAGGGGCCTACCGGGTAATTTGAGCAAAAGAAAACCGCCCCCGTAGGGGCGGCACACGGTTACTGCCTAGCGGCGCCGGTCGATACGAACTCGACCTTCAAGGCCATGCCCATACCAGCAGCCAGACGCTTGAGGGTGCGGAGGGACGGGTTTGCTGTCCCGCTCTCCAGTCTGCTAATGTCAGCTTGAGCAATCCCCGTAGCTTCGGCAAGCTGCTTCTGGGTCATGTGCTTTTCCTCGCGCCCCTCAATGATGGCGCGGATGATCTGGCGCTCAGGCTCCAGAGCCTCCCACTCAGCCCGAAACTCAGGGTCTTTCAGTTGCTCATTCAGAGTTTCGCGGAAATTCTTTCCCATAGGTCACGCCTCCTTCTCGCGCTTATAGTCTTCCCGGTAACGCTTTGCCCGGTCTATTTCTCGTTGTGGCGTTTTCTGCGTCTTCTTGACAAAACCATTGGTGAGAATGACTTTTCGGCCAACGACAAAGAAATACAGTACGCGGCTGATGTCTGAGCCTTGTTTGGCTCTTATCTCAAAGATGCCATCATCCAAAGACTTTGAAAAGGGCTCCCGCAACGCCGGGCCTCGTTCCTCCAGGAACTCAAGGGCCATGAATATTTTTGCCCGCATTTTCTTATCTTGGGCGAGTATAAATTCCTCTGCGGGCTTGGAACCATCTGGCAGCTCATAGTATTCCACATCGTAGCTCATAAATCCACCGCTCTTTCTCTAATCACATTATATGTGATTTATCCCATATTGTCAATATAGACACCCTAAAAATGGGGTGTAAAAATTGAACCGAATTTTGAGGCCATTCAGAGCCGTTTTAGGGCCATATGCGGCTCATAGGTCCTGGAATATTCAAAAGGGCCTATTCGCCCTTCCTGGGCTATCCTGTGTCCATCCTGGCATGAATTTGGGAGACTTCCGAAAGGGTGATTGAAATTCCAGCGTACAAAGACGAACTGAGGAACACATGGTATGCGTCGTTTTACTACACAGACTGGCAGGGCAAGCGACGCCTCAAAAAGAAGCGGGGCTTCCAGCGCAAGAAGGACGCCCAGGCATTTGAGGAAGAGTTCTTGCGGACCCGCGCCCGGAGCTGTGACATGACCTTTCGCTCTTTCGCGGAAATCTACCTGGGGGACATGGAGCCGCGCCTCAAGCGAACCACCATGCAGAACAAGCGGTATCTCATCGAGCACCGGGTCCTCCCGTTCTTCGGGGACCTCCCGCTCAATGAGATCACCCCGGCCCACGTCCGCAAGTGGCAATCGCAGCTTCTCGCGGACAAGGTGGCTCCGACCTATGCGAAGACCATCAACAACCAGCTTTCGGCCATATTCAACTACGCCTGCAAATACTACGGCCTGGGTATCAATCCGGCCAGGCTCGCCGGTAGTGTGGGCAAGAAAGACGCGCAGGAGATGTCTTTCTGGACGGTGGAGCAGTTCAACGAGTTCATCCCCCACGTCAATAAGCTGCCCGCCCGGACCGGCCTGTCCGTGCTGTTCTGGACCGGCCTGCGGATAGGGGAGCTGCTGGCCCTCTGCCCGGAGGACATAGACCTGGAGGCCCGGACCCTCACCGTCCGCCGGAACTTCCAGAGCGTGGAGGGCGAAGAGGTCATAACGGACCCAAAGACCCAGCGGGGCCGTCGGGTGATAACGCTGCCGGAAAAGCTGTGCGATGAGATACGGGCCTATGAGAACGCCCTATACGACCCCCAGCCGGATGACCGGCTCTTTCCGTTCACGAAGCACTACTTCCGGCGGGCGATGCTCAAGGGGTGCGCGGAGGCCGGCATGGACCCTATCAGGCTCCACGATCTGCGGCACTCCCACGCCGCCCTGCTCATCCACCTGGGGACGCCTATCCTGCTGGTGAAAGAGCGCCTGGGCCATGAGGACATACAAACGACGCTTCGGACCTATGGACACCTGTACCCCACCACCAGTGATGAGACGGTCAAAAAGATGGATGATTTGATGCGTTAATGCCAAAGTAATGCCACAGAAACAGAAAAAGCCCCGCAAACCCTTGATTTATCAGGGCTTGCGGGGCTTTTGTGCTTTATTCCCACTCGATGGTGGCGGGGGGCTTGGAGGTGATATCGTAGACGATACGATTGATGCCCTTCACCTCGTTGACGATGCGGGTGGAGATCTTGTCCAGCACATCGTAGGGGATACGGGCCCAGTCGGCAGTCATGAAGTCGCTGGTGGTGACGGCGCGGAGCGCCAGGGTGTAATCGTAGGTGCGGCCGTCGCCCATGACGCCCACGGAGCGGGTATTGGTGAGGACGGCAAAGTACTGGTTGATGTTCTTGTCCTCGCCGGCGGCGGTGATCTCCTCCCGGTAGATGGCGTCGGCATCCCGGAGGGTGTCCAGCTTCTCCTTGGTCAGATCGCCGATGACCCGGATGGCCAGGCCGGGACCGGGGAAGGGCTGGCGCATGACCAGGTATTCAGGCAGGCCCAGCTCGCGGCCTAACTGCCGCACCTCGTCCTTGAAGAGCAGGCGCAGGGGCTCGATGATCTCCTTGAAGTCCACATAGTCGGGCAGGCCGCCCACGTTGTGGTGGCTCTTGATCACGGCGGCGTCGCCGGCGCCGGACTCGATCACGTCGGGGTAGATGGTGCCCTGCACCAGATAGTCCACCCGGCCGATCTTCTTGGCCTCCTCCTCAAAGACGCGGATGAACTCCTCGCCGATGATTTTGCGCTTGCGCTCCGGCTCGCTGACGCCGGAGAGCTTCTCCAGGAAGCGGGCCTCAGCGTCCACCCGGACGAAGTGGATGTCCCACTTGGAGAAGGCGGTCTCCACCTCGTCGCCCTCGTTCTTGCGCATCAGGCCGTGGTCCACGAACACACAGGTGAGCTGGCTGCCCACCGCCTCGGCCAGCAGTGCGGCGGCCACGGAGGAATCCACGCCGCCGGACAGAGCCAGCAACACCTTGCCGCCGCCCACCTTCTCCCGGATGGCCTTGATGGAGCTCTCCTTGTAGTCGCCCATGGTCCAGTCGCCCTTGGCGCCGCAGACCTCATAGAGGAAGTTGCGGATCATGTCCACGCCGTGCTCGGTGTGATTGACCTCCGGGTGGTACTGCACCCCGTAGAGGCCCCGCTTCTCGTCGGCAATGGCCACGTTGGGGCAGGCGTCAGAGTGGGCGGTGAGGGCGAAGCCCTCGGGCACCTTGGCCATGTAGTCCCCGTGGCTCATCCAGGAGATGCCCTGCTCCGGCAGGCCTTTGAAGAGCTTGCAGGCGGTGTCGTAATAGGTCTCGGTCTTGCCGTACTCCCGGGCGGTGTCCTCGTGGGCCTCGGTGACCTGGCCGCCCAGGGCGTGGGCCATGAACTGGCAGCCATAGCAGATGCCCAGCACCGGCACACCCAGCTCAAAGATGGCCGGATCAGCCTTGGGCGCGCCCGCCTCATAGACGGAGTTGGGGCCGCCGGTGAAGATGAAGCCGATGGGCTCCATAGCGCGGAGTTGCTCCAGCGGGGTCGTGTAGGGCTTGACCTCGCAATAGACACCGCACTCGCGCACCCGGCGGGCGATGAGCTGGTTGTACTGGCCGCCGAAATCCAGGACAATCACGGTCTGATGGGACATCATCTTGCCTTCTTTCTCTCGTTTTCTCTCACGCCATGCCCATAGGCCCGGCGATATTTTTACAGTTTAGGATACCATATTCCGGCCTAAAGCGCAAGCATTCCGTAAAAAAGCCGCCGGACCCGGTCAGGTCCGGCGGCTTTTCAGCGCAGTCTTCAATCCACTTCCGCGCCGCCCCACTCCACGGCGGTGAAGCCGGTGCGCTCCGGCGCGGTTAACGTCTGGGGCTCCACCTCCACCGGCGCGTCCAGCCCCTTCCACGCCAGGAACACCCGGATCAGGGTATCGGGGGCCGGGTCGATGGTCAGCCCGGCGGAGTCGGTGTAGGCCTCGGTCTGGAAGGAGAGCAGATTGTAGGGATTGCCCTCCAGCTTTGGCAGCCAGTAGATGATGAATTCGTCAGCCTCCCGCTCGGTCAGGCCCAGCCTGTCCAGGGCGTCCTCCAGGAAGGCCGCAGTGTCCTCCCCTGCCACGCAGAAGCCGGCGGAAAAGTCATACTCCGCCTCGGTGATCCCCTCCCAGAACAGGCAGTAGTACTCCCGCCCCGTGGCCGGATTGGTGAGGGTGCCGTCGGGCCGGGCCGTCACTGTCCACCCATCGCCGTACGCAGGATAGGTGGAGGTCAGCGTCCCATCAAAGTCCAGAGTGACGGTCACCTCCATCTCCTCCTCCGGGTAGAGGTAGAGCACCGGCTTTTCCGGCACCGCAACATTTCCACTGGAATTGCCGCACCCAGCCAGTCCCGCCGCCAGCAAAGTGAGCGCAAGCAGCAACAGCAGCTTCTTCATTGCACTACCTCCGCGCCGCCCCACTCCACGGCGGTGAAGCCAGCGCGCTCCGGCGCGGTCAGCTTCTGGGGCTCCACCTCCACCGGCGCGTCCAGGCCCTTCCACGCCAGGAACACCCGGATCAGGGTGTCGGGGGCCGGGTCGATGGTCAAAACGGCGGAGCTTGTGTACGCCTCCGTTTGAAAGGAGAGCAGATTGTAGGGGTTGCCCTCCAGCTTTGGCAGCCAGTAGATGATGAATTCGTCAGCCTCCCGCTCGGTCAGGCCCAGCCTGTCCAGGGCGTCCTCCAGGAAGGCCGCGGTGTCCTCCCCCGCCACGCAGAAGCCGGTGGAGAAGTCGTACTCCGCATCCGTGATCCCCTCCCAGAACAGGCAGTAGTATTCCCGGCCTGTGGCCGGATCGGTGAGGGTGCCGCCGGGCCGGGCCGTCACCGTCCAGCCATCCCCGTAGTCCGGGTAGGTGGAGGTGAGCGTCCCGTCAAAGTCCAGGGTCACAGTCACCTCCGTCTCCTCCTCCGGGTAGAGGTAGAGCACCGGCTTGGCGGCTAAATCGCCGCGCTCCTCTGCCGCTCCGCAGGCGGTGAGACCGGCAGCCAGCAGGGCTGCCAGGGATAAAGTCAGCAGTCGTTTCAAAGCATTTCCCTCCTGTCGTTGATATTCATTTAGACGAAGGGACTGGAAAAAGGTTCCCGGCTGGCCGGGTCAATTCCGCCCCGCCTTTTCCCTCCGCACGGAGGGAAAGAAAGCGGGGAAAATCCCGCTGCGGGAGCCCAGGGCATGGAGCAGTGGGAAGCAGACCAGAACGGTAACCAATTGAACCACTATAACATGATTTTCCGTCCGCTCCTCCTGACTGTAGCGTACCGCTTCTCCGGCCATGTCCACGTAGAAGTCGGTGCGGTCCAGGGGATAGCCGGAGGTGATCTGCTCCAGGAAGGCGGGGTCCTCCTCCAGGTCGGCCCAAATCACCCGGCCCACCGGGAGGACAACCTGCCCGGATGCGAAGTTCTCTCCATCCTGTACGCTCTCAGTATGGATGCGGGCAGCCACCCGTTCCCCGGAGGGGAGGGCCAAATTATAGAGATAGCTGCCCTCAAAATAGCCCGCTCCCTCGTTGCGGTAGGCAATACCTTGGGAGAGCACTGTGAAAGTATCCAGCTCCAGCAGCTCCGCGATACTCTGTGCCCGGGGAACCTCTGGCCCGGCAGGACTGCCCGCCTGGCCAGGAGCAGCGGAGTGAACCTCTGCATAGCCGTCATACGTGGCCGCGCTGAGGGCGGAGGCTGCGGCCCCCGTGCCCAGGGACACCAGATAGGCCACCAGCAGGCAGAGCCAGATATCAAAGCGAAGGCGGTGCAGACGCATGGCGGTTTCCTCCCCTCAGATTTCAGTGATGTCGATGGGGCGCAGCTCAGCGGCCCGGCCCTGGGTGCGGACGGTGAGCATGGCCCGGGCGGTGTCGATGGCGGTGATGCAGGCCACGGAGTGCTCCACGGTAGAGCGGCGGATCTTGAAGCCGTCGGTATCGTGGCGGCGGCCGCGGGTGGGGGTATTGATGACCAGATCCACGGTACCGGAGGCGATCATATCCAGAATGTTGGGATGGGCCTCGGACACGCGGGCCACCCAGCGGGCGGGGATGCCCGCCTCGTTGAGCGCCTTGCAGGTGCCGCTGGTGGCGAGAAGCTCAATGCCCATATCATAGAAGCCCCTGGCGATGCCAATCATCTCGTCCTTGTCCTCGTCCTTGACGGTAATGATGATGCGCCCGCCCTTCTTGGGGGCCTTCATACCGGCCCCCTTGAAGGCCTTGAGCAGCGCCTGGGGGAAGGACTCGGCCAGGCCCAGGCACTCGCCGGTGGACTTCATCTCCGGGCCCAGGCCGGTATCCACGTCGGTGAGCTTCTCGAAGGAGAACACCGGCATCTTGACGGCGTAGTAGTCCGCCTCCCGGTAGATGCCCGTGCCGTAGCCCAGGTCGCGCAGCTTCTGCCCCAGCATCACCCTGGTGGCCAGGTCGATGATGGGCACGCCGGTGACCTTGGAGATATAGGGGATGGTGCGGGAGGAGCGGGGATTGACCTCGATGACATACACCTGGTCGTCATAGATGACGAACTGGATGTTGACCAGGCCCACCACGCCCAGGGCGCGGGACAGGTCATAGGTGTACTTCAGGATGGTCTGCTTGTGCCTGTCCTCGATGTGGATGGGGGGATAGACCGAGATGGAGTCGCCGGAGTGGACGCCAGCCCGCTCAATGTGCTCCATGATGCCGGGGATGAGCAGCTCCTCCCCGTCAAACACGCCGTCCACCTCCACCTCCCGGCCCATGAGGTACTTATCCACCAGGATGGGGTGCTCCTGCTCCACCTGGTTGATGATGCGCATGAACTCGGTGATGTTGCGGTCGTTGTAGGCGATCTCCATGCCCTGGCCGCCCAGCACGTAGGAGGGGCGCACCAGCACGGGATAGCCCACCTCGTGGGCGGCGGCCAGGGCCTGCTCGGTGGTGAACACCGTGCGGCCGGCGGCCCGGGGGATGCCGCACTGGTTCAAAATCTCGTCAAACCGCTCCCGATCCTCGGCGGCGTCCACGCCGTCGGCGGAGGTGCCCAGGATGGGCACGCCCATGTCGGTAAGGGCCTGGGCCAGCTTGATGGCGGTCTGGCCGCCGAACTGCACCACCGCGCCCCAGGGCTTCTCCAGCTCCACCACCGCCTGCACGTCCTCGGCGGTCAGCGGCTCAAAGTAGAGCTTATCCGCCACATCGAAGTCGGTGGACACGGTCTCCGGGTTGTTGTTGATGATGATGGTCTCATAGCCCAGACGCTTGAAGGCCCAGACCGAGTGGACCGAACAGTAGTCGAACTCAATGCCCTGACCGATGCGGATGGGGCCGGAGCCCAGCACCAGCACCTTCCGTTTCTCCGCGCCATCATCCGCCCGGCTGGCCCCGGCGGCCTCGTTCTCCTGGTCGTAGGTGGAGTAGTAATAGGGGGTCTGGGCCTCGAACTCGGCGGCGCAGGTGTCCACCATCTTGAAGGCCGGGCGGATGCCGAAGGACTCCCGCAGGGCCTTGATCTCCTTCTGCTCCCGGCCGGAGAGGGCGGCGATCCATGCGTCGGAGAAGCCCATCTCCTTGGCCCGGCGTAAGGTGTCGCCGTCCAGGTGGCCGTGATCCAGGGCGTCCTCCATATCCACAATGTTCTGGAAGCGGTCGAGGAACCACAGGTCGTACTTGGTGATCTTGTTGATCTTCTCCGGCGAGAAGCCCCGGCGCAGGGCCTCGGCCACCACAAAGAGCCGCTGATCGTCGATGTTCACCAGGCGGTCCTCGATCTCCTCGGTATACAGCTCGTCCAGACCGGGCAGGCGGAGGGACTTCACCGGCAGCTCCAGGGAGCGGATGGCCTTCATCAGCGCCCCCTCGAAGGAATTGCCGATGGCCATCACCTCGCCGGTGGCCTTCATCTGGGTGCCCAGGGTGCGGCTGGCGGTGGTGAACTTGTCAAAGGGCAGGCGGGGCAGCTTGAGCACGCAGTAGTCCAGGGTTGGCTCGAAGCAGGCGGTGGTCTTGCCGGTCACGGCGTTGGGGATCTCGTCCAGGGTGTAGCCCAAGGCCACCTTGGCGGCCACCTTGGCGATGGGGTAGCCGGTGGCCTTGGAGGCCAGGGCGGAAGACCGGGACACGCGGGGGTTGACCTCGATGACCGCGTACTCGAAGGAGTCGGGGTTGAGGGCCAGCTGTACGTTGCACCCGCCCTCGATGCCCAGGGCGGAGATGATGTTGAGAGAGGCGGAGCGGAGCATCTGGTACTCCCGGTTGGCCAGGGTCTGGGTGGGGGCCACCACGATGGAGTCGCCGGTGTGGACGCCCACGGGGTCGATGTTCTCCATAGAGCAGATCTGGATGACGTTGCCGGCGGAGTCCCGCATGACCTCGAACTCGATCTCCTTCCAGCCGGAGATGCACCGCTCGATGAGCACCTGGCCCACCCGGGACAGGTGGATGCCCCGGTCGGCGATCTCCCGCAGGGAGGGCTCGTCGTAGGCGATGCCGCCGCCGGAGCCCCCCAGGGTATAGGCGGGCCGGACGATGACCGGATAGCCGATGCGCCCGGCGAACTCCACCGCGGCCTCCACGCTCTCCACCACGTCGCTGGTGACGCAGGGCTGGCCAATGGCCTCCATGGCGTCCTTGAAGCCCTGGCGGTCCTCCGCCTTGCGGATGGACTCCGGGCTGGTGCCCAGCAGGCGCACGCCGTACTTCTCCAGGATGCCCTGCTCGTGGAGGTTCATGGCCAGGTTCAGCCCGGTCTGGCCGCCCAGGGTGGGCAGGATGGAGTCGGGCCGCTCCTTGGCGATGACCTGCTCCACGCTGGCCAGGTTCAGCGGCTCGACATACACGTGGTCGGCGATGTCCTTGTCGGTCATGATGGTGGCGGGGTTGGAGTTGACCAGCACCACCTCCACGCCCTCCTCCTTGAGGGCGCGGCAGGCCTGGGTGCCGGCGTAGTCAAACTCGGCGGCCTGGCCGATGACAATGGGGCCGGAGCCCAGCACCAGCACCTTTTTGATCTTGGGATTCTTAGGCATGGGCGCGTCCTCCCTTCATGCTGTCCACAAAGCGGTCAAACAGATACTCGGTGTCCATGGGGCCGGGGGCGGCCTCCGGGTGGAACTGGACGGTGAAGCAGTTGGGCCGCCGGTAGCGCAGGCCCTCCACGCTGCCCTCGTTGACGTTGATGTGGGACACCTCCGCCACCGCCGGGTCCACGCTCTCGGCGGTAACCACATAGCCATGGTTCTGGCTGGTGATATAGGCCCGGCCGTGCTCCAGATCCTTCACCGGGTGATTGCCCCCCCGGTGGCCGAAGCGCATCTTGCGGGTCTCCGCCCCGGTGGCCAGGGCCAGGAGCTGGTGTCCCAGGCAGACGGCAAAGAGGGGCAGCGCGCTCTCATAGAGCTTCCGAACCTCCGCGATGATCTCCACGTTGTCCGCCGGATCGCCGGGGCCGTTGGAGAGCATCACCCCGTCGAACCCGCCGGAGAGCACCGTCTCCGCCGGGGTGTGGGCGGGGAACACCGTCACCTCACAGCCCCGGTTCTGGAGGCAGCGGATCATGTTCTCCTTCACGCCGTAGTCCATCAGGGCCACCCGGAGCTGCTGCCCGCCCGCGGCGGGGTACACCTGCGGCTCCTTCCGGGTCACCCGCTCCACGGTGCCCTCCACCCGGTAGGCCCGGATGCGCTCCAGGCACTCCGGGACAGAAAAATGCTCCGCACAGGTGATCATGCCGTTCATGGTCCCCTGACTGCGGAGTATTCTCGTTAAGGCACGGGTGTCGACGCCCTCAATGCCGGTGATATGAAATTGCTTCAAATAGGAATCCAGCCCGTCCTCGCAGCGGAAGTTGCTGCCGCGCCGGGCCAGGTGGCGGACGATGAACGCCTCCGCCCAGGGGCGGGAGGATTCGTTGTCCTCGTGATTGACGCCGTAGTTGCCGATGAGGGGATAGCTCATCACAATGCCCTGTCCGGCGTAGGAGGGGTCGGTCAGGATCTCCTGATAGCCGGTCATGGAGGTGTTGAACACCATCTCGCAGATCCGCTCCTCGCCGGAGCCGATGCTGCGGCCCGCGAAGGTCATGCCGTTTTCCAGGATCAAGGTCGCTTTCATCTTCTGCATCACGCCTTTCGTTCCCAAGTTATCTGTACGATTGTAACCGAAAACCTCCCGCCTGACAACACCCTTTTGCGCCCGGAAGCAAAAACCGTGGATTTGGACAAAAAGAGAGGGCGTATTGCCGATTTTTCCACGGCAATACGCCCCAAAAGTTAAAAATAAGATTTTGACCTCATTCTTTTTTTGCAGGAAATTCCTCCAGCCCGGGGCACAGCTCCACCACCACCAGCTCCGGACGGTTATAGAACCGGGGCAGCCGGGTGCTCTCCCGGGCCAGCCCCCGGCTGACGAGCAGGGTGGTGTCCCCCAGTGCATACCGGCCGCCGGCGTAGGTGGGAAACAGCCCCTGGTCGGGGGCAAACAGGCCGTTGAGCAGGCCGGGCAGCCGCCACTGGCCCCCGTGGGCGTGGCCCGCCAGCACCAGCTCGAAGCCCCGGCCCGCGTAGTCCTCCGTCCGCTCCGGCCGGTGGGTCATCAAAATGGAGCAGTGCTCCCCATCCAGGGCGGCGGTCACCGCCTCCAGCTGCTCCCGCCACCGGGTCTCGCCCACAGAGGGATCGTCAATGCCGCAGAGCTGCACCGTCTGTCCCGCCGCCGTTACCGTCACACAGTCCCCCGCCAGCACAACCGCGCCCCGTTCCTCCAGCCGGGCCTTCACCTCGTCCACCCGCCCCGTCCAGAACTCGTGATTGCCGGTGACATAATAGGTGGGCCATACCGCCGCCAGGGCCTCCACCGTGTCCAGCGCCCGCGCCTCCGGCATCCGGGGCTCGTCGTCCACGATGTCGCCGCACAACAGTACCAGGTCGGGTGACTGCTCCGCCACCGCATCCAGCAGCTCCCGCTGGCCCTCCCCATAGGCGCAGGCGTGCAGATCGGTGAGCACCGCCAGCCGCACCGGGCCGGTGAGTCTCCCGCTCTCCACCGTATAGGCGCGCACCAGCAGGCGGGCGTCCAGACCCGCCAGCAAAAACACCCCGGCTGCCGCCAGAGCGGCGGCCAGCACTCCTTTCGTCCGCTTTTTCATGCGTTCGCCGCTTTCTTTTATTGATTTTCGATATTATAACATCCATACCCTCCCAGCGTCAAGGCCCCTGCGTACATAATCCGCCCGGCGGCGGCCATACTGAACGGTGAACATTACCGCGGGAGGTCTTCTCATGGTCATCGCATTTCTGCGCACCATCATTCTCTACCTCTTTATCATCGTGGGCATCCGCCTCATGGGCAAGCGCCAGGTGGGCGAGCTGGAGCCCTCGGAGCTGGTGCTCGCCCTGCTTATCGCCGATCTGGCCGCCGTGCCCATGCAGGACTTCGGCATCCCTCTGCTCACCGGCATCATCCCCATCCTCACCCTCCTCTGCCTCACCATGGCCCTGTCGGTGCTCACCATGAAAAGCGTCCGCTTCCGTGCGGTGCTCTGCGGCCGTCCCAGCATCATCGTGGAAAACGGCAAGCTCCACCAGCGGGAGATGCAGAAAAACCGCTTTACAGTGGACGAGCTGATGGAGGAGCTGCGTATGAAGGGGATCACCGACCTCAATTCCATTAAATACGCCATTTTGGAGACCAACGGACAGATCTCCGTCCTCCCCTACGCGGCCCAGCAGCCCGTCACTGCGGCCCAGATGGAGCTGCACCCAAAGGAGCCCGGCCTGCCCCTGGTGATCATCAACGACGGCCGGGTGCTGGAGCACAACCTGCGCCAGCGGGGGCTGGACGACATCTGGCTGGACCGGCAGCTCAAGGCCCATCACGTAAAGCGCAGCCAGGACGTGTTTCTCCTCACTGTGGATGAGCAGAACCAGGTCTACCTGGCGGAGAAGGAGGGGCGGGTATGAAGCGGCTGTGGATCGCAGCCCTGCTGCTGGCTGTCCTGTTCGGCGCAACGCTGTGCAACAACCTCTATCTGCGGGGCTTTACCGGGGCGCTGAACGCCCTTCTGGAGCAGGCGGAGGCCCGGGCGGAGACCGGGGACTGGGAGGAGGCCCGCGTTCTCACAGAGCAGGCCCTCACACAGTGGCAGTCCCGGGACAGCTACCTGCACATCCTCCTGCGCCATTCCGACACCGATCAGATCTATACCGGTTTTCAGGAGGTGCTCGAGTTCCTCACCTGCCAGGAGGCCGGGGAGTACTCCGCCGCCAACGCCCGGCTCATGACCCAGATCTCCCTGCTCTACGAGGCCGAACAGTTTACCCTGAAGAACGTCCTCTAGCCCCGGTTGACGGGCCGGGGAAAACCCGGTACAATGGCGGGTGAAAGGAAGGCTGATGCCCATGAACACACCCACCATTCTGCTCTACAATCTGGACAACCCCCGGGGGGCCAAAATCCGCCGTATGTGCCTGTCCCTGCGCCTGCGCACCGCCCTGGTGCCCAGGGAGTCCTACGGCCTGCCCCTGGGTGAGCTGGCGGAGGGGGCCGTCCCGGAGGCCCCCTACGACGGGGACGGCTTTGACGACGAGATGCTCCTGATCGTCAACTGCCCCGGCCCTCTGCTGGATCTGTTCCTCCAGGCGTTCCGCCGCCAGAAGCTCGCCCCCGTCCGGCTGAAGGCGGTGCTCACCCCCACCAACCGGGAGTGGGACTCCGTGGCCCTCCATGCCGAGCTGTGTCGGGAGCGGCAGGCCATCGCGGAGGGCCAGGCCGCCCATCGGAAGGGACCGGCCGGGGAATGAAGCTGCTCATCTCCCCCGCCAAGAAAATGCGGGAGGACGGGGACTTTCTCGCCCCCCGGCAGGCCCCCGCCCTGCTGGAGCGGGCGGCGGTGCTGGCGGAGTGGCTGCGGGGGCTGGACTACACAGCCCTGAAAAAGCTGCTCGCCTGTAACGACGGTATCGCGGAGCTGAACTTCCGCCGCTTTCAGGAGATGGACCTCCGCCGCCCCGGCGCCCCCGCCCTGCTCTCCTACGACGGCATCCAGTACCAGTACATGGCCCCCCACCTGTTCACCCGGCCGCAGTTCGAGTACGCCGAGACGCACCTGCGCATCCTCTCCGGCTTTTACGGTGTGCTGCGCCCCTTCGACGGCGTGCTCCCCTACCGGCTGGAGATGGGGGCCAGATGCCGCACCCCCTTCTGCAAAAACCTCTACGACTTCTGGGGGGATTCCCTGTACCAGACGCTGACCTCCGGCGGGGAGGACACCCTGCTCAACCTGGCTTCGGCGGAGTACGCCAAAGCGGTACGCCCCTGGGTAACCCCTCCCGTGCGGTGGATCAACGTGACCTTCGGCGAGGCGGACGGAGACAAGGTGGTGGAGAAGGGGGTCTATGTCAAGATGGCCCGGGGAGAGATGGTCCGCTTCCTGGCGGAGCGGAACGCCGAAACGCCGGAGGAGGCCCAGGGCTTCGACCGGCTGGGCTACCGCTTCTCCCCCGCCCACTCCACCGCCGCCTCCTACGTGTTTCTGCGGGAGGGACGGACGAACTAGGAGGTCTCCATGCTTCACCGACTGCTCTGCCTGCTGCTGGGCTATCTCTGCGGCTGCTTCCTCACCGCCGAGCTGGTGGCCCGCGCCCGCACCGGCAAAAGCGCCGCCGCCCTGGGCACCGGAAACCCCGGCATGGCCAATCTGGCCCACGAGCTGGGAAAGGGCTGGGGTGCGGTGGTGCTGGCCGGAGACATCGCCAAGACCGCCCTGGCCTTTGGGCTGTGCCGGGCGCTCTTCCCCGCCCTGGGCGGCCTGTCCGGCCTGTGGGCTGGGCTGGGTGCGGTGCTGGGCCACAATTTCCCCCTCTGGCGGGGCTTCCGGGGCGGAAAGGGGGTGGCCGTCACCTGCGCCGCCCTCATCCTCTTCTCCCCCCTGTGGGGGACGGCCGCCTGTCTGGCCGGACTGGCCGTCACCCTGCTCTCCGGCTGGCTGCCCCTGGGGGCGGTGGTGATCCCCGCCCTGTTTGTCCCCCCGGCCTTTCTCTGCCGCGGCCGGGAGGCCGGGCTGCTGGCCCTGATTCTGGCCCTGGTCATGCTCTCCCGGCACATCCGGGGGCTGGGCCGCATCCTCCGGGGGGAGGAGGAGCGGAAATTCCGCGGCCGCTGAGCCCCTTGCGGGGCAGCCGAAAAATATTGCGCATTCTACCATTCCGCCGGCGCTTTGTGGTATAATGGTGGAACAACATAGAACAAGAGGGATTCCGCCATGCACAATGAACTGACCAAAAAAGACATTCAAATGATGAAGGAAGAGCTGGACTACCGCCGCATCCAGCTCCGGCCCCAGCTCCTGGAGGCGGTGAAGGAGGCCCGGGCCTTCGGCGATCTCAGCGAGAACTTCGAGTACAAGGCCGCCAAGCAGGAGAAAAACCGCAACGAGAGCCGCATCCGGTTCCTGGAGAACATGATCAAGACCGCCGTGGTGCTCCCCGACGCGGGGGCCAGCGACGGGGTACAGCTCTACGACAGAGTCACCGTCTTTCTGGAGGACGAGGGGGACACCGAGGTGTACCAGGTGGTCACCACCATGCGGCAGGACGCCCTCCACGGCCTCATCAGCAAGGAGTCCCCTTTGGGGAAGGCCCTGCTGGGCCGGAAGGTGGGGGAGACGTTCCACATCCAGGTCAACGACACCTACGGGTATGACGCGGTGGTGAAGGCCATCGAGAAGGGCGCCGACGACGGCTCGGTGCCGTTGAACCGCTTTTGAACCAATGAAACTGTCCCGCGCCGGATGGCTCCGGCGCGGGACAGTTTTGTTATTCCACCCGCATTTGCAGCTCGGTGACGTACTCCTCCTCCCGGTTGGTGTCGTGGGCGTCCACCCGGTACAGCTCCAGGGGCGGCCCCGCCGGGCGGCGGCCCGCCGCCGCGATCCCCGCCAGCAGGACGCCGCAGTGCTCCTCCAGGTGGTCATAGGCCCCACGGTAATAGAGGCAGGCGTACTCCCCCGCCGGGAGGGCGTCGTCATGGGGCAGGCCCGGCTCCGTGAGGAAGAACACCCGGGAGAAGTGGTTATACACTCCCCGGGACAGCCACTCCTCATCCACCGCCGCCCCCATACACTGGCTGCCGATGATTTTGAGATAGTCCTGGTGGCGGTGCTCCAGCTTTTTCAGCAGGAAGTCGATCTCTTTTTCCAGGATGATGTCCTCCTCCAGGAACACGTAGGGCCGCGCCTCCTCCCGGCGGAAGAAGACCCGTCCGTCCTCCGCGGCGCGGTACTGCTCCAGCCTGGCCCGGCGGGCCCGCGCCTCCTCCAGAGCCGCCTCCAGCTCCGCCATGCGGCGGCGGAGCAGCGCCTCCTCCCGGTCCAGCAGGGACAGCGTCTCCCCCACCGACCGGCGCTCCAGATAGGCGCGGATGGCCCGGGTTGGGATTTTCAGCTCCCGCAGGGCACGGATGATGTTGAGGGTACACACGTCCTGAATGCCGTACATGCGGTAGCGGTTCTCCCCCCGCACCGGGTGGAGCAGCCCCTTCTCCTCATAATAGCGCAGGGTGTCGGGGCAGAGATCAAAGAGCTTGGCCAGCTCGTGGATCTGATAAAATTGCTTCAACTTTTTTCCCTCCGGCTCTTGACTTTCGGATAGTACGAGGGTTTAACATGATCTTAACAAGAGGGGGTTATGAACTTGAACCTGGTACGCCGCTTTTTCAAATTCACCGTTCCATCCATTGTGTCCATGTGGATCTTCTCGCTCTACTCCCTGGTGGACGGCATGTTTGTGGCCTGGGGCGTGGGAGAGCACGCCCTCACTGCCGTCAACCTGTCCCTGCCCTTCGTGTCCCTGGTGTTCACCCTGGGCATCCTACTGGCCACCGGCACCTCCACCGTCCTGTCCATCGCCCTGGGGCAGAAGGACGTGGAGCGGGCCCGCAACTACTTTAACCAGAACCTGTTCGTGGTCATCGCCGCCACCCTGCTCCTGGCGGTGCTGGTCCTGTTCAACCTGGACTGGGTGGCGGACTTCCTGGGGGCCACCGGGGAAAACCACCATCTGGTAAAGGAATACGTGGGGGTCATCGCCTGCTTCTCCGTTTTTTTCACCGTGTCCTACAACCTGGAGGTCCAGGTCAAGGCCGACGGCGCGCCCCATGTCAGCATCATCGGCGTCATCTCCTGCGGCCTGATGAACGTGGTGCTGGACTACATCTTTGTCATGCATCTCCACTGGGGGGTGTGGGGGGCGGCCCTGGCCACCGGGCTGGCCCAGGCCACGTCCACGGCGGTGTTTGCCGTCTATTTTCTCACCCACCGCTATCCCCTGCGGTTCGGCCGGTTCAAGCCCGACCCCGGCGCCTACCGCCGCATTATCCCCCTGGGTACCGCCGACGGCCTCAGCGAGCTCTCCAACGGCATGGTCATCTTCCTGTTCAACCACATCATACAGCGTGTCATCGGCCCCGGCGCCCTGGTGTCCTATACCATCATCAGCTATGTGAATACCCTGGTGCTTAACAGTGTGATCGGCATCGCCCACGGCATCCAGCCCCTGTGCAGCTACCACCTGGGGGCGGAGGAGCGGCCGGTGTGCCACAAGTTCCTCACCTACGGCATCCGCCTGGCCGCCTGCTTCGCCGCCGGCTTCTTTGTCCTGTGCCAGGTGCTGGCCGGGGCGGTGGTGGGCCTGTTCCTCCAGCCGGACAGCGCCCTGTTCGCCTCCTCGGTGTCCGCTCTGCGGCTGTACTCCTTCGCCTTCCTCTTTGTGGGCTTCAATGTGGTGATCTCCGGCTTCTTCACCGCCATGGAGCACCCCATCCCCTCCCTGACCATCTCCTTTGGCCGGGGCCTGGTGCTGATCTCCGGCTGTCTGGTGGCGCTCGCCTTTCTCTTCGGTGCCAACGGCATCTGGCTCTCCCCCCTGGTGTCCGAGTCCCTCTGCCTGCTCATTACCCTGTTCTTCCTGATCCGCTACTTCCGCCGGGTTCGTCGGGAGGCCAGCGGGGAGAGGGATGGGATACCGGATGCCAGGCCGCTGGACTGAGCCTCCCCGCCGCCTGGCAAAACGGCGCATGGCAAAAGGCCATGCGCCGTTTCTGATTTATTCCGCCAGGAGCCAGCGCTCCACCGCCATGCCGACGCCGCCCTCCGCGTTGGAGCCGGTCTCATAGCGGGCGGCCTTCTTGGCCTCCGCCGAGGCGTTAGCCATGGCAAAGGACCACCCCGCCCAGGCCAGCAGTTCCAGATCGTTGCCCGCGTCGCCGAAGGCCATCACCTGTTCCGGCCCCAGCCCCAACCGGGCGCTCAGGGCCTGCACGGCGGTCCCCTTGTTGACGCCGGCGGCGGTAAACTCCAGATTTTCTGCGAAAGAGGTGACCATCTCCAGCGCGCCGCAGGCCGCCGCCCGTTCCATCAGGGATTTCCGCCGCTGGGGCAGCACGTAGAATATATGGAACTTTTCCGCCATCCGCCCCCGCAGGGCGGCGTTCAGCTCCTCCGGAAGGCGGGCATGCTCCCGGAGCACCTGCCGGAACTCGGGGGAGAAGGTGTGGGCCAGCACGCCCTCCAGCCGGTCCCGCTGAATCCAGCTCTCCCCCTCGCAGTACACCTCAAAGGGTACGCCCTCCTCCAGCAGCAGCTCCGTCAGCGCCTGCCGGGTCTCCTCGGGAAGGCAGTTGCGGTACAGCCACTCCCCCGTGTGCACGTCCAGCACCGCGGCTCCGTTGGACAGCACCGCGTAGCGCAGTACGCCCAGCTGCTCCGCTACCTCGTGCAGGAATCCCCACGGCCGGCCGCTGGCGACGGCCACCGCCGCCCCCCGCTCCGACGCCGCCCGCAGGGCGCGGATATTCCGCGCCGGCACCGTGGCGTGGTCGGCCCCCAGGAGGGTGCCGTCCATGTCCAGGCAGATGAGCTTGATGTCCGTCATTTCTTCCGCTTCACCGCATGGCGCACCTTTTCCGCGATGCCCTCCGGGGTGAGGCCGTAGGCCTCCAGGACGGCCTCCGCCTTGCCGGAGCGGCCGAACACGTCGTTGACGCCGTGGCGCACCACCGGCACCGGGTAGTGCTCGGCCAGGAACTCCGCCACCGCCGAGCCCAGGCCGCCCACCACGTTGGCCTCCTCGGTGGTGACGATGGCCCCGGTCTCCAGCGCCGCCTTGAGCACCAGCTCCCCGTCCAGGGGCTTGATGGTGTGCATATCCAGCACCCGGACGGACAGGCCCTCTTCCGCCAGGCGCTCCGCCGCCTTCAGCGCCATCTGCACCATCATGCCGGTGGCGATTACCGTCGCGTCAGAGCCATCCCGCAGGGTGACGCCCTGGCCCAGGTGGAAGGTGTAGCCGGGGATGGCGTCGGTGACGCTCTCCACCGCCAGGCGGCCCAGCCGCAGATAGGCGGGGCCGTCATAGTCCAGCAGGGCGCGCACCGCCTGCCGCATCTCGGGGCCGTCGCAGGGGGAGACCACCATCATGTTGGGGATGGCCCGCATGATGGCGTAATCCTCGATGCACTGGTGGGTGGCGCCGTCCTCTCCCACGGACAGGCCGCCGTGGGAGCCCACCACCTTGACATTCAGCCGGGGATAGGCGATGGAGTTGCGCACCTGCTCCCACGCCCGCCCGGCGGCGAACATGGCAAAGGTGTTGGTGAAGGGCTTTTTGCCGCAGGCGGCCAGGCCGGCGGCCACGCCGGTCATGTTGGCCTCGGCGATGCCCATGTTGTAAAAGCGGTCGGGATGGGCCTTGGCAAAGCCCTTGGTCATGGTGGAGCCGGACAGATCCGCGTCCAGCACCACCAGCTCCGGGTACTCCTCCGCCAGGGCCACCAGGGCCTCGCCGTAGGCCGCGCGGGTTGCAATCTTCTCAGCCATGCTTACTTCCCCTCCAGTTCTGCCACGCGGGCGGACAGCTCCGCCCGGGCCTTCTCATACTGCTCGGCGTTGGGGGCCTTGCCATGCCAGCCGTAGTCCCCCTCCATAAAGGACACGCCCTTGCCCTTCACCGTCCTGGCCAGGAGCACCGTGGGCTTTCCCTTGCAGGCCGCGGCGGCAGCAAACGCCTCCGCCAGGGCGGCGTAGTCGTGGCCGTCCACACGGATGACGTTCCAGTTGAAGGCCTCAAACTTCTGATCCAGCGGCTCAGAGGGCATCACGTCCGCCGTGGCGCCGTCAATCTGCAGGCCGTTGACGTCCACCACGGCACACAGGTTGTCCAGGCGGTACTTGGCCGCCGCCATGGCGGCCTCCCACACCTGACCCTCCTCGATCTCGCCGTCTCCCAGCAGGGCATACACCCGGTAGTCCCGGCCGTCCGCCTTGCCCGCCAGAGCCATGCCCACGGCCGCGGAAATTCCCTGCCCCAGGCTGCCCGTGGACATATCCACGCCCTTGACGTGGCGCATTTCGGCATGGCCCGACATGTGCCCGTCAATGCGGCGGAACTGCTTCAGCTCCTCCAGTGGAAAAAAGCCCCGCTGGGCCAGAGTGGAGTAGAGCGCCGGCGTACAGTGCCCCTTGGAGAGCACAAAGCGGTCCCGCTCCGGGGCCTGCGGAGCGTCGGGGTTCACCCGCATCACGTGGAAATACAGGGTTGTAAGGATATCCAGCGACGACAGGGAGCCGCCGATGTGTCCCGACGCCGCGCCGTACACCATATCCAGCGCCAGCAGCCGGGAACGCGCCGCCGTCAATGCCAGGTTTTGAACCTTTGCCTGTTCCATCCGATTCACCTTTCCCATTTCTCAGCCCGATGGCCGTATTTTGAACTGTCTGTATTAAGTATATCGTACCAGGCCCGCGCTTTCAACTGGCGAACTGTAAAAAACATTGGTTTCTCTGCGCGGCTTTGGGGAAAAAAGGGGGGCCGGCAGGGCGCGCAGGCGCCCCCGGCCCCTTATTTCTAGTGGATGTTCTTCATGGTCATCCATCGCTTTGAGCGGTAGAACCACCAGCCCACCGGCACCGAGCTGGCCACGGCGACGCCGCAGGCGATGTAGACGCCGTAGATGCCCAGGAAGTGCTCCAGGACGACAGCCAGGATCAGCCGCACCACGATGCAGTTGAGGAAGGAGTTCCACATGATGAACACTGTATGCCCTGAGCCGGTGGCCAGGGTGTTGTAGGTAAACATGCCGGCGTAGAAGAGCTGGCAGACAATCTCAATGCGCAGGTTGACCACCGCCCAGTGCTGCACCTCCGGATCGGGGGTAAAGATCATGGCAAACTGGGGGGCAAACACCTCGGCCACCACGATAATCACCGCCGCCATGGCCAGGGCCAGCTTCATGCAGGTCTTCATCACCTGCTCGGCCCGGTCATAGAGGCCCGCTCCCAGGCACTGGGCGCACATGGTGCCCGCGCCGGTGGTCAGGGCGGAGAGGAAGAGCTGGCAGAAGTCGCGGATTTTGTTGGACACGCCGTTGCCGGCGGAGACGGTGACGCCGTACTTGTTGATGAGGGTGAGCACCACCAGCCAGGAGATGGAGGCGATGGTCCACTGGAGGGCTACCGGAAAGCCCAGCTTCAGGGTGCGTTTGACCATCTCCGCCTCGGGGCGGAGATAGCGGGGCAGCAGGCCCAGATCCGCCCGGTGGCGCAGGGAGAACACCAGAGCGGTCAGGCAGGATATCGCCTGGCCGATCACGGTGGCCAGGGCCGCCCCCGCCACCCCCATGTGGAACCCTGCCACGAACAGGATATCCAGCACCACGTTGAGGCTCACCGACGCAATGATGCAGTACAGCGGGATGCGGGAGTTGCCTACCCCGCGCAGGATGGCGGAGAGGGAATTGTAGACAAAGATGAACAGCAGGCCCACGCCGCAGATGCTCAGATAGGCGGTGGCCTCCTCCAGGGTGGGGGACTGGAGCAAAATCAGCAGCGGCCGCCCCAGCAGCAGAATGCCCGCGGCAAAGAGCAGGCCGGCGATGAGGCCCACGGTGAGCATGTTGCCCGCGGACTTCCGACGGTTCTCGTGGTCGCCGCTGCCGAAATACTGGCCCACCAGCACATTCCCACCCACTGTCAGCCCAATGGCCAATTGGGTGAGCATATTCATAATGATGCTGGCGTTGTTGATGGCGGAAATTCCCACATCACCGATGTAGTGCCCGGCGATGATGATGTCCGTAATACTATAAATAGCCTGCAGCAGGCTGGACGCCACCAGTGGCAGGGCATACCGGACCAGCTTGCGCGTGACGCTGCCCTGGGTAAGATCCTGTTCTACAGCGGGCATAGCGTACCCCCTCCTTATATGCGTTCAATTCCCCGTTTCTTTACACGTTGTTAAAGTTTACTGCGGATTTCCTGGCAAGGCAATACTAACTTTTTTGTCACCACCACACAAAAACGGACGGCTTCCGCCGCCCGTTTCCTTATAATTCCCTATAATAACGCAATATACGTTTACTCCTCGCCCTGTTCCACGCCGCGCCGGCGCTCCCGCCCGGGCCAGAAGTTGTTTTCCCGCATGATGTCACCCAGTGCGTCCACATACTTCTCCGACTTGTGCACTACAAAGGCATCCGCATCGATGGGGATTCTGCGGTCGTGCATCTGGCGGATACTCCAGATATAGAGTATGTCCAGGGCAGGGATGAGCTGCTCCCCGCTGGGTGTGAGCACATACTCCACCTTGGGCGGCACCGTGTCGTAGGAGATGCGGCGGATCAGCCCCGCCTCCACCAGCTCCTTGAGCTGCTGGCTGAACACCTTTTCCGAGATGGGCAGGATTTTAAGCGTCTGGTTAAAGCGGATACTGCCGTACGTATAGATTTCATGGAGAATGGTCATCTTCCACTTTCCGCCGATGCAGTGCAACACATAGTGATAGGGATTAGTCGGTGTGTCAAAATTGTCCGCTTTCACAGGCGTTCACCTCATTTTCTTTTGTGATACAACTATATAAAGATAGACCTGCATTATCATATCACACCCCCACCACTCCCACAAGGAAAACTTTTTCCGCCCCACTGTAACGCGCCAAAATTTTTTGCTGAAATTTGTGCAACCTATCCAACTTCCACAGAGATACACTTTTGTACCGAATAGTTTACACAATATCCCTTTTTCTCTTTTATTCGAATTATACAATTTCGGAGCACTTACCTTTTGGTACGTGCAAACCTACAGGTTATCTACTTACATAATTGTGGGTATTGCACAAATTTTTATTTTCCGATACACTACGGCTCGAAAAGGAAAGCATAAGTTCCAATTCATCGCATTGGTTTCCTGAAAATGCTGACATAAGAAGGAGCGGATTTCAAATGATCAAGCGTACTTATGAAGAGCTGGAGCCCTATTTCCCCGCCGGTCATTTTGGCGTGACCTGCAAGCGCTACCACGGCAAGGACGAGACCGGCGCCCAGAAGTTCTGGATCGGTGTGTCCGAGTTCGAGCCGGACGGCGGTGCTGACTGGGCCTACGACGACAACCCCCTGGAGAAGGTCTACTTCGTCCTGGAGGGCGAGATGACCGTTACCGACAAAGACGGCAACAAGTACATCATCCACAAGAACGAGTCCATCTCCTTCCCCCCCAACGAGGGCCGCGGCCTGAAGAATGAGAGCGGCAAGCCCGCCAAGATGCTGGTCATCATCAATTATCCCGACGCGCAGTAAGTAAGAGGAGGAAGCAGAAATGGTCAACGTGAAGAAAGAGTTCGTCGACAACATGTTCTCCGTGAAGGGCAAGGTCGCCCTGGTCACCGGCGCCACCGGCGCTCTGGGCTGCGTCCTCTCCAAGGCTTACGGCTATGCCGGCGCCAAGGTGTTCATGACCGGCCGCAACGAGAAGAAGCTCCAGGCTCTGGAGGCCGAGTTCAAGGCCGAGGGCATCGACTGCGCCTACGGCGTGGCCGATCCCGCCGACGAGGCCCAGGTGGACGCCATGATTAAGGCCTGTGTGGCCCAGTACGGCGAGGTCAACATCCTGGCCGTCACCCACGGCTTTAACAAGCCCCAGAACATTCTGGAGCAGTCCGTGGCCGACTGGCAGTACATCATGGATGCCGACTGCAAGAGCGTCTATGTGGTGTGCAAGTATGTTGCCCAGCAGATGGTCGACCAGGGCAAGGGCGGCAAGATCGTGGTGGTCACCTCCCAGCGCTCCAAGCGCGGCATGGCTGGCTACACCGGCTACTGCACCTCCAAGGGCGGCGCCGACCTGATGGTGTCCTCCATGGCCTGTGATCTGAGCGCCAAGTACGGCATCAACGTCAACTCCATCTGCCCCACCGTGTTCCGCAGTGATCTGACCGAGTGGATGTTCGATCCCGAGTCCGCCGTGTATCAGAACTTCCTGAAGCGCGAGCCCATCGGCCGTCTGGCCGAGCCTGAGGACTTCGTGGGCTACGCCCTGTTCCTCTCCTCCGACGCCTCCAACTACATCACTGGCGCCAACTGCGACTGCTCCGGCGGTTACCTGACCTGCTAAGCCTGGAAGGAAGTCGAGCAGCATGAAAGAAATCAAGAACATTCTCATCTGCGGCGCGGGCATGATGGGCAAGAACATCGGCTATGTGTTTGCGTCCAACCCCAGCTTCCAGGTGGGCATGTACGACCTGTACCCCACTGATGTGGAGGCGGGCATCCGCACCAACACCAAGCAGCTTCTGGACAAGGGCGTCATCACCGAGCAGGAGCTGAGCGACCGCCTCTCCCGCATCTCCTTTACCAATGACATCGACAGCGATCTGGTGAAGAACGCCGATCTGGTGATCGAGGCCGTCTTCGAGGACATGAAGATCAAGCGGGAGACCTTCGCCAAGCTGGAGGCGCGCTGCCGCCCCGACACCATCTTCTGCACTAACTCCTCTGTCATGAGCCCCAGCGAGATCTCCGCCGAGCTGAAGCACCGTGAGCGCTTTGTGGGCACTCACTTCTGGAACCCCGGCCACCTGATCCCCCTGGTGGAGGTGGTCAAGTCCGACGCCTCCAGCGACGAGGTGGCCCAGACGGTGATGGAGGTGCTGCGCTCCGTGGGCAAGAAGCCCGTGCTGTGCAAAAAGGACGTGCCCGGCTTCATCGCCAACCGCATGCAGCACGCCCTCTGGCGGGAGGCCATCTCCATCGTGGAGAACGGCATCGCCGACGCCGCCACCGTGGACGAGGCGGTGCGCTACTCCTTCGGCCTGCGGCTGCCCCAGCTCGGCCCCATGGAGAACGCCGACATGGTGGGTACCGACCTGACCTATAACATCCACGACTACATCCTGCGGGATCTGGAGGACTCCCACGAGCCCTCTCCCCTGCTCAAGCAGCTCCGCGATGCGGGCAAGATCGGCTTCAAGACCGGCGAGGGCTTCCAGAAGTGGACGCCTGAGCAGGTCGCCCAGTCCAACGCCGAGCTCAATGAGTATCTGATTCGGATGCTCTACGGAAAGTAAAAACTTTCCCTTTCCTTTTGTCCCACACTCTGCTATGATTATCCAAGGAGGAACTTTATCATGGGTAAAAAAGTTTATGTGGACCTGACCCATCCCTTCAGCGCGGAGATTCCCCGCTGGCCCTACTTTGACAAGCCCGAGATCACCAACGCCCACACCATGGCCAAGGGCGGCGTGCTCACCTCCAAGATCACCTGCACCATGCACACCGGCACCCACTGCGACGCCCCCCGTCACGTCATGGAGTACGAGTTTGACGGCCGCCGCGCCCGCTACACCCACGAGATGCCCATTGATGCCTACACCGGCGAGGCTGTGGTGCTGAAGCTGGACGTGGAGCCCTGGACCCTGATCACCGACAAGCACCTGGACGAGGCCTGCAAGAAGTGCGGCATCGACCCCGCCTCCCTGAAGGGCAAGGTTCTGTGCCTGAACACCGGCATGCACCGCCTGTTCGATGACTCCAAGGCCTACTATCACTACTCCATCGGCACCGGCATCGACGCTGGCAAGTGGTTTGTCAAGCACGGCGTCAAGTGCGTCGCTATGGACAGCCAGGCCCTGGATCACCCCCTGCACACCGCCATGGGCAACAACGGCATGACCCGCATGAACCTGCTGGGCGCCACCGGCAAGCCCATCACCGAGGAGTACAAGGAGTTGTTCGGCGAGGAGGCCTATGCCGAGTTCGACAAGTTCGAGTACATCCGCATCCACGGCCAGGCCGCCTACGACGAGAAGTTCGGCGAGCTGGAGGATCTGGGCGTATGGGGCACCTGGGAGCCCTGCCACAAGGAGATGCTGGGCCACGGCATCGTGGGCGTTGAGAACCTGGGCGGCGATCTGGACAAGATCAAGCCGGGCAAGGTCTTCAACTTCTTCTGCTTCCCCCTGCGCTGGTACATGGGCGACGGCGCCATGTCCCGCTGCGTGGCCTTCATCGACGAGGACGACGTGGATGCCAGCGTGCCCGACCGCACCTACAAATACGGCGGCACCGGCTACGCCGATGAGTCCGGCCACGGCGACAGCGGTCTGGAGTACATGCGCAAGCTGTTCAACCGCAACAAGTAATGCAACCGGATTGAGTTCCACCCATACCGTAAAGCGGCGTGCGCTATGCCCGCCGCTTTACGTGATGTCCACACCAAATGGAGAAAGGACCTGAATTCCATGAGCGAGCTGAAGAACAAGACGATCATCACTGTGGCCACTACGGGCGCCTG
>ERZ506952.14-NODE-14-length-182708-cov-19.7565_pt1 | contig 182708 bp, 159 predicted proteins | sample MGYA00512896_ERZ506952 | MGnify/ENA metagenome assembly ERZ506952 | reverse complement strand
CCATGCCGTCGCACAGGAGGCCAGAGAGCAGGGCATTGCACGCGCCTGAACACAAGATTTCGACGGGTTAGGCAGAGATGGAAACCAGTGTGTATTTCAGCGATACAAAGTCGGGGCAGCAATGGGCAGTGGGCGGGAAAGCCAGTTTTTTTTATCGGTCGGTAAAAAATGCAGGCGGATAATTGTTCTATATAAACAAATATCGTTTTGTAATAACGAAAAATGTTGACAAGGAAATGCGGTGGACCTATAATCAGAAGCAGAAAGAGACGTGATAGACAATGGAAGGGAAAGAAAAGAGAGGCGTAATTGTACAATCGGTCGCACGTGCCCTTACAATGATCTCCTGCTTCGCAAATGATACGGAACTAGGTATCTCTGAAATTGCAGAACGGATGGATCTATCCAAGAGTACGACATACGGACTGGTCAATACATTGACGGCTTTTGGATACTTGGAACAGACAGAGAACAAAAAATACCGCCTGGGTCTCAAGCTTTTTGAGCTGGGAAATCTTGTTCAGTCCCGCATGGATGTCCGCATGGAGGCGCGGCCCTATTGCCAGCTGCTGGCGGACAAATACCGAACCACGGTCCACCTGGCTACCCATTCTGAGGGAGAGATCATCTACATTGACAAAGTGGATAACAACAGCTCGGTTGTTGTCTACTCACAGATTGGGAAGCGGGCCCCCATGTATTGCACGGGCGTAGGCAAAGCGATTTTGGCTTTTCTGCCCGAGGAGTATATGGAAAAATATGTCCTGTCCAGGCCCCTGATAAAGATGACAGAGCATACCATTACGACAGGAGATGGGCTGCTGAAGGAGCTGGAGCAGGTACGGGAGCGGGGTTATGCGGTAGACGATGAAGAGATCGAGCCCGGCCTTCACTGTATCGCAGCTCCGATTTTCAATCACAAGCGCCAGCCTCAGATGGCGATTTCGATGTCCTTTCCATACGGAAGAATGTGGGATCTGGATTGGGAGCAGGCCGTTCGGGATGTCCTATATTATGCTAAGCAGACATCGGAGCGCCTCGGGTACATTAAATAACAAATAGCATGAATATTTTGAAGGGAACGAACGGTTCCCTTCAAAAATAGCTATCATTACGAACATGGTTCGGCAATAACGAAAAGGAGAGGGATATGAGAGATATCCGGGATGATCTTTTTCGGAGCATATACGGAAGACGGTTCCGGGCAGCTCTGACCGCAGAGCGCGCCGGCGTATTGGCCGGCACGGAAGCTGCAAAGGCCCAGGCGGATGAGCTGGGTATCGAACTGGAGCTCTGCAAGGCGGATGGAGAGGAACTGATGCACGGGGAGCGCATCGGCACTCTGGTTGCGGCGGCCAAGCAGGTGGCCCTGGCGGAGGAGCGCATGATCGGCGCCCTGGCGAAGGCAAGCGGGATTGCTACTGCGGCCCGTACAGCGGTCCTGATGGCGGATGGACGCGCCGAAATTGTGTCCGGTTCCTGGAAAAAGATGCCGCCACAGATCAAGGAGCTTGTACGCGGTGCTATTTTGACGGGTGGAGCCAACTGCCGGATTGCAGAGCAGCCGATGATCTATCTGGATAAAAACTATATTCGTATGTTGGGCTCCATCCCCCAGGCGTTGGCCGCCTGTGCATCTTTCCACGAGTATACAAAGGTGGTGCAGCTCCGGGGAGAGAGCGCCACGGTTGCCTGGGAGACGCAGGCTGCTGTCCGGGGAGGAGCTGATATCCTGATGGTGGATACCGGAGCACGGGAGGATCTGGAATGCTGCCTGTCCGAACTGGCGGCTATGGGCTGTCGGGGACACATAAAAGTGGCATTTGCCGGCAATGTAAAGCTGACGGATATTCCGGAGCTGTCGGAGCGGGCCGACATCCTCTGCATTGGGAAAGAAATTGTAGATGCCCCGCTGCTGGACTGGAAGCTGGATGTGATGAGGGAGGAGTGTTGAAGCATGGGATTGAACCTGCTGGAAAAGACGGAGCTCTGGGTCAATGAAATTACACTGGCCAACGCCAATCTGAGCGATATGGCGGACGCGGTGGCGGAGCAGCTTGGTCTGGACAAGGGAAAGGTGATGGTAGTGGATGTGCGGCCCCGCCACATCACCTTTGACGTGCTGGAAAGGAATGTCCCGCAGGCTGGGATTATGGGAAAGGAGCGGGCAATTTTGTCGGCGCTGGCCGCCCTGCCCGGGGTGTGCCTGACAGATAAATCCTATATTCACTCCAACGGGATTCTGGGCCTCATCTGTGCGGATGTGGAGGAGCCTGAAGCCGTATTGGACAGAGTCTCCAATATGACGCGGGAAATTCAGGAAAAGGTGTCCAGGCGGGCAATTGTTTTTCCCACTGGATTTGAGCTAAAACAGGGGATGATTCAGGACACCAACACCCCGTTTCTCAAGCATGAGCTGGAAGAGCGGGGCTATTACGTAACAGTGGGGGAGGTCATGGAGGATAATGTGGAGGATGTGGTGGAGAAACTGGATGACGCATTGTCCCGGGGGTTTGGCCTGATTGTTACCACCGGCGGCGTAGGGGCGGAGGACAAGGACCACTCGGTAGAGGGGGTCTGCCGCATGGATCCCACGGCGGCAACCCCGTATATTGTAAAGTTTCAGCAGGGAACCGGCCGGCATGTGAAGGATGGCGTCCGCATCGGTGTGGGCGTAGTGGGCCCCAGCCGTATGGTAGCGCTGCCCGGGCCTCACGACGAGGTAATGTGCGCAGCTCCGGTTCTGCTCCGGGGCCTGGAGGAAAACTGGGATAAGGAGACTCTGGCGGACCGGCTGGCGGCGGCGCTGGCAGACAAGTGGAGGCGGAAAGGGATGGGGCAGCCTCACCATCACAACCGTGGACAGGAGAAAGGATGAAGAATATGGACCATAAACAGGCTGCGCAGATGCTGTGGGAGGCGGAGCAGGGGCGGTACCAGATTGACATGCTCACGCAGACCCATCCGGAGATGACGGTTGAGGATGCCTATGCCGTCCAGTTGGAGAATGTCCGCCGGCGGGAGGCCGCCGGGGAACGGGTGGTGGGCATGAAGATCGGCCTGACCAGCGTGGGAATGCAGCGGTTGCTCCATGTGCATGAGCCGGATTACGGCCACCTGTTTGAAAATATGCTGATGCTGGAGCGGGAGCCCTGCTTGGTGTCAGGGCTGATCCAGCCCAAGGTGGAGGGCGAGCTGTCCTTCTGCCTGGGCAAGTCCCTCCAGGGGCCCGGGATCACCGTGGCGGATGTGTACGACGCCACCGAATGGGTGACCCCTTCCATTGAGATTGTGGATTCCCGCATTAAGGACTGGAAGATCAGGCTGCCCGACACCATAGCGGACAACGGCTCTTCCGCACGGTTTATGCTGGGGGGACGGATGATGCCTATTGGTGCGGTGGACATGCGCCTGACCGGCATGACTCTGGAGCAGAACGGGGTGCTGGTGTCGTCGGGTACCACGGCGGAGGTGTGGGGCAACCCAGCGGCCTCTGTGGCATGGCTGGCCAACAAGCTGGGGCAATTCGGCATCTCCCTCAAGGCGGGCTCCATCGTCATGGCAGGTGCGGTGACTGCGGCGGTCCCGGCCAAGGCGGGAGACGTGTTTACGGTCAGCTTCCAGGGGATGGGCAGCGTCACTGTGCGCTTTGTGGATGAACCGGGCCATTCCACGCCGTCGGGCGGCGTGTATGACAAATAGATGGAAAACCAGAAAAGGAGATCAGCATGGAGAGAGTCAAAGTTGGGATCATCGGGCCCGGCAATATTGGCACGGACCTAATGTATAAGGTAATGCGCAGCCGGAACCTGGAGATGAAGACCATGACGGGCATCGTGGAGTCGGAGGGAATCCGGCGGGCTGCGGGCCTGGGGTTTCAGACCTCCATCGAAGGCGTTGAGGCAGTGGCGAGGGACCCGGAAATCGGGATTGTCTTTGACGCTACGGGAGCCGCTGCACATATGAAGCACGCCCCCATCCTCAGAGAGGCGGGCAAAATTGTGTTTGATATGACCCCTGCGGCGGTAGGCCCCTTTGTGGTGCCCTGTGTTAACCTGGACCATTTGCAGGAGCTGAATACGGACAACTACAACATGGTCACGTGCGGAGGCCAGGCCACGATTCCCATCGCTTACGCCATCAATCGGGCGGCGGACTCTGAGTATACGGAGATTGTAGCCTGTATCTCCTCCAAAAGCGCCGGCCCTGGCACACGGGCCAATATCGACGAGTTTACCCAGACCACCTCGAAAGCCCTCCATGTGGTGGGCGGAGCAGACCGCTCCAAGGCCATTATCGTCCTGAACCCGGCGGAGCCGCCCCTGATGATGTCCAACACGATCTACTCCATTGTGAAAAACCCGGACGAAAGGGCCATTGTGGAGTCGGTCAACCAGATCGTCAGGGAGGTACAGGCCTATGTGCCCGGCTATTCTTTGCGCGTACCGCCCATTGTAGATGGCAATAAGGTGACGGTGATTGTGCAGGTGGAGGGGGCTGGAGATTTTCTGCCCAAATACTCCGGAAACCTCGATATCATCAACGCTGCCGCGGTGGCCGCCGCGGAAAAGGTGGCCGCCAGGATGCGGAAGGAGGGCAAGTAAGCCATGAGTCTGGACAAGAACAGAAAAATACATATTGTGGATACTACCCTGCGGGACGGCAGCCACGCTGTGAGCCACAGCTACACGGTGGAGCAGGTGACCGCCATTGCCTCCGGGTTGGACAAGGTGGGAGTGGACATCATCGAACTCTCCCACGGAGATGGCCTGGCCGGCTCCTCCATCAATTACGGGTTTTCCGCCACGCCGGAGATGGAGCTGATCCGGGCAGCCAGCCAGGTGGTCAGGCACGCCAGGCTGGGCGTTTTGCTGCTGCCAGGCGTGGGGACCATTGAGGATCTGAAGGAGGCCAGGGCCAATGGGGCACAGGTCGTGCGTGTGGCTACCCATGTGACCGAAGCGGACATTGCCATCCAACATCTGAAGGCCGCCCGCGAGCTCGGCATGATGCCGGTAGGCTTTTTGATGATGGCCCATATGGCGCCTCCGGAAAAGATACTGGAACAGGCACAGATTTTTGTGGACGCAGGCGCTGAGTACGTCAACATTGCCGATTCCGCAGGCTATATGACCCCGGATGATGTGCGGGCAAGGATTTCTCTGCTGGTGGAGAAGCTGCCCATTCCTGTGGGCTTCCATGCCCACAACAATCTGGGGCTGGCGGTGGCCAACGCGCTGACTGCGGCGGAGTGCGGCGCGGATTACATTGATGTAACCTGCCGGGGGCTTGGCGCGGGCGCCGGGAATGCCCAGGCAGAGGTGGTGGCCGGGGTATTCCAGCGGCTGGGCTACTCGACCGGCCTGGACTTCTACAGCTATATGGATCTGGCGGAAAACGTGGTGGAGCCTATCATGCAGCGGCCGCAGATCATCAAGAGCGCGCCGCTCATGCTGGGCTATGCGGGCGTGTATTCCAGCTTTCTGCTGCATACCTACCGTGCCGCAGAAAAATTTCACCTGAATCCCCGGGACATTTTGGTGGAGCTGGGCAGACGCGGCATGGTAGGCGGCCAGGAGGACATGATTATCGACGTGGCCCATGCCCTCTCTCTGGCGAAAACAGAGTGCTGAATCTGTCGAAAGGACAGTGGCAAAATCGAATTGAAAAAGGAGAGACCAGCATATGAAGCGGGTAACCATCATGGCGCATGTGGCCCCCGACATCTGCCGTGGATGCCGGGTCTGCGAAAAAGTCTGTCCCGTCTATGCCATTCATGTCACCAATCGGAAGGCGGCGGTGGAGGAACCCGACTGCCGGGGGTGTGCCAACTGTGCGGACCGATGCCCATTCCATGCGATTACCATGGTCAAGCGGGAAGAGCCCTTTACGGTTGGTGTGGATGTGAGCCGGTTTGATGCGGCGAAGATCCTCGCCCTGTGTGAAAAGGCCCACTTCCATCCACAGCAGGTTTTGTGCTATTGCGTCGGCGTCCGGGCGGAGGAAGTGGCCGCTGCCATTCTGGATGGAGCGGACACGCCGGAGGAAATCTCGTCCCGCACCGGAATCCGTACCGGTTGTACCATCGAGTGCATCCAGCCCATTCTACGTCTGCTGGAGGCCGCCGGCATCCAGCCCAAACCCAACCCGGACGGCTGGCAATGGTATGGAGAGACGGTCACCGCCTGGACCATGCCGGAGAAGGTCAAGCAGAAATATGCCAGCCGAGGCTTCTATTTTGACGAGGACCGGAAGCTGCTGGACCAGGTGGCCGCCACCAATCAGGAGATTTAGGAGAGGAGGTAATCCCATGTGCAACGAGAATTTGAAGCACGCCCCCATTATGCCCATTGCCGCTAAACCCTCCCAGTATGGTATTGATCCATCCCTGGTGAAAAGGCGCGTGGCCGAACTGCCCGGCATGTCTTCCCTCCGGTTGGCCGAACTGTTTCCAGAGCTGCCCCCGGTGATCTATCCGGGCGGGCAGGATGCACTGGACAAGCTTTACCAGGTGGCCATGGAGGAGCTGCGGAAGGTGGACATGAGCTTCATCAAGCCCGGCCAGTCGGTCAACATCCTGGCTTCTCACCACGGCTTCACCCTGCTGGGCGGCCAGCCCTACGCCATCCTGATCAAGGCCACCCGGGATGCCATCATCGAAAAGACCGGCTGTAGGGACGTGCGCCTGCGGGCCGGCGTGGGTATGCGCTTCCGGGAGACGGAGGAGTATATCAGGCGCTATCAGCTGGACGAGTACTTCGGCCCCGGCAAGACCAAGGGCGTGGCCCCTATTGATGAGGGCATCCCTATCGAGACGGAGGTGGGTACCCTCTACGGTATCAAGGCTGTCTACGACGCCGACTGGATTGTCCACTGCCACCACACCGATGTGCGGGAGGTCCACTTCCACCGGCAGGTGGACAAAGCGGTCAAGCCCTTCGGCATGTCCTATGCCCGCATCGAGACCCGCTCCACTTACCATCAGAACCTGGGCCCCCGGGCCGCCAACTTCACCGCCCGGGCCATCTTTGAGAGTCCCTTTGTCCAGAGCAAATTTGCCTTTGCGTCCTTCCTGAACGTGGGTCCCCATGGCGTCATCGGTGTAGATGCGGATAACGACCTCTATGCCGTCAACGACCGGGCCACCTTTGTTGGCTGCCAGCTTTATGGAAAGGTGATGACCCTATTCGGCAAGATTGACGAGTGCATCGCCGTACTGGACTTCCCCTGCCCGGTACCATACGTGTTCTCCGCCGGCGTCATCTACGCCAACTTCACTGGGGCCAACCAGGATCTCTACGACATGGAGGGCACCCCCCTGCCGCCCTATACCTGGTACACTGAGGCCTTTTACAAGAGAAACGGCAAGCCGATCCTGAACGATATCCCGCCGCTGAACCCGGCCATCAAGATGTGCGTGCACAACTACGCGTGGACCGGATACCCCTCCGCCTTTTTCTCCGACCACATTCCCACGGTGGTGGTGGGGCAGGAGCAGGCTGACCTGTTCGACATGGAGCCTATGAACATCGAGTATATGTCACACGCGGTGGTAGCCAAGACTACGGAGAGCGCCATGGACTTCGCCTATAAGACGACAGGCACGGATAAGGTGATCATTTTTGACGGTGCCATGGGCGGGCTGAACTGCTCAGAGTCCCTGGCGGATCTTCTCATCACAAAGGCGCCGGAGGTCAGCAAAGAGGTGGACGAAATTCTCATGCCCAAGTGGTTCCGCCAGCGGGGCGTGGATGTCTCCATTCTTAAGAGCCTGGCTCAAAAATGAGTAAGCAGACAACTCGGAACATGGAAAGGACATGGTACTCTGCTGTAGGAATGAGGGTTATAACGGCAACTGTCCAGGCACCTTTTAAAGGTGCAGAACAGTTGGGTGTCATCCTGCCGCTCCAGAGTCCCGGCCTGGTACAAAGTGTGTTACGTTGTAGTGTGCTGAGAGCACATTCCCTGTAACTGTGATCTGAAAATTGCCCATGATATGGGCTTGGCAGCCCATGGATCAGTAGATCTCCAAAAGGTATTTACCGCCTGCTGGAGAGGTACGGCCCAAACGCTACGGTGGCATATGTGCCTTATGGCCGCTGGACCGTACTGGATATTGAAGAGAAGAAAAGAGGGAAAACAGCATGGGTGCAGACACTACTGAAAAAAAGAGCGGTTTCCGACTGTTTGAAAAGGGATGCGGATTTAGAGCGGGAGCAAAGGACTTGCTCAAATATACCAACGGGTCGACCCTTTCCAGCGCGATTATTTCTACTATTTTTGGCTGCACAGGTCCTTGTCTCGTGACGATTGCGGCCTCCGAGGCGGCTGGCTTTACCACGGCAGAGACTGTGTCCTGGATTTTTGGAATATATGTTTTCGGCGGATTATTGGGGGCAATTATGTCGCTCTACTATAAGATGCCCATATCCGGAGCATTTTCCATACCAGGTGCCACATTGATGGGGACAGCACTGGCAGGCTATAGTTTTCAGGAGGCGGCTGGCGCATTTGTCATCGCTGGCGTGATTGTGTTGCTTTTAGGCGTGACGGGCTTAATAGGAAAAGTGATGCGCTGGCTTCCGCTGCCAATCGTTATGGGAATGATTGGCGGATGCATGCTCAAGTTTGGTACACAAATCGTAACGGGTATAAATACCTTGCCCATCGTATGCGGGTTGGCCGTGTTGGCATTTTTGTTGGTACCACGCGTAATCAAAGGGTTTCCTGGAGTCTTGGCGGCTCTCGTGGTAGGGGTCATTGCGGCGATTGTCACAAACTCCTTTGCCGGTGAGGTAGGAGAACTGGTATATACTCCCCCTATGCTTGTTGTTCCGCAGTTTAACCCCAATTTGATTCTCTCATGCTCCCTGCCGCTTGCAGCCTTGGTAGTTGGAGCAGAAAACGCGCAGGCAATGGGCGTTTTAAAGGCCCAAGGCTACAATGTACCGGCCAATGCAATGACAGTAGCATCCGGTATCGGCGGTATCATTTCCGGCCTAGTGGGTGCGCACAATGCAAATATTGCAGGGCCTATGACCGCTATCTGCGCATCGGAGGAGGCTGGGCCCAAGGAGGGACGCTATGCAGCCTCTTTTTGGAATGGCGTCACATTCGCAGCGTTTGGGCTGGTGGGTTCTTTTACAATTGCATTTGTATCTTTTATTCCCTCTGAACTGGTTAACGTGCTGGCAGGTCTGGCCATGCTTAATGTACTGATTCAGGCATTCAATGAGGGATTCGGCACCTTGAAATACAAAACGGGAGCTTTCTTTGCGCTATGCGTTGGCGCCTCTGGCCTCTCATTTTTGGGGATTGGTTCAGCTTTCTGGGCACTGGTGGCGGGCGTGGTTGTCTCTGCAATATGTGACCGGAAAGACTTTAAGACGGATTCGGCGGTGGTTGAACAGGCCGGTTGAGCCTCAGGTATATCTATCTATAGGTATACTGGAGAAGGGACAGCATGCGGACACCACCAGTTGCTCTACAGAAACATCCGGCGGTAACGGCACTTTGAGGAGGAAAACGCCATATGAAACAGTATATTCCCTGCCGTATTGCAGCGCTTCAGGATAAGCTGAGGGAGCGTGGACTGGACGCTGCCCTGATCTATGACCGGGAAAATCTGATCTACTTCGCGGGGATTTCGGATCTGGAGGGAGGAGTGCTTTGCGTTCCCTCAAACGGGACGGCGGAGCTGTTTTGTCTCTGGATGGAGGCGGAGCACATGCGCCGGGAGAGCGGCTTAAAGGTGACAGGCTACCTATTTCCGGCGGACACTCAAAGCACCATGGCGGCTAAATGGCTCCACAAGCTGGGATTGGAGCGGCCCCGTGTGGGATTTACACGCTATTTTATCAGCCTGAAGGACTACCAGTGCCTCCGGGAGGCCGTGCCGCAGATGAAGGTGGAGGATATTGCGGCGGTCTGCTACCAACTGCGCAGCATCAAGTGCCCGGAGGAGATTTGGCGCATCCGTGCGGCATCCAAGGCATTGAAGGCCGGAATGGATGCGGCACTATCAGTTGTCAGAGCGGGGATTTCGGAACGGGATGTGTTGGTTGAGGCGGAGTATGCAATGGGGAAAGCTGGAAGTCAGGGCTCCCCTTTCCGGATGCAGGTGCTGACCCATAGCCGACAGATGCAGAAGCATCCCTATGCCGGCGCTGCGTTGCTGGAGGATAACGCACCGGTGGTGATTCATTTGGGAGCGTCGGTGGAGGGCTACACCGCAAAAATGTGCCGTACGGTCTTTCTGGGTACGCCGCCGGAGGCATGTGTGGAGATCTACCGGGTGCTCCGGAGGGCTCAGGAAACCGCAGTCGCCAGACTGCGCCCCGGCGTGACCTGCGGAGCGCTCTATCAGGCTGCTGCCGACTGTGTGGAGAAAGCCGGATACGGGGAACACTGGGTGATGGAACACATTGGCTACGGTGTGGGTATCCGGCAGTCAGAGTTCTATCCCATCATCGCAAAGGGAAGCGCGGTCCCCATTGAAAAAAACATGGTGGTTGACTTGCTCCTGCCCAGCATCTATGTCCCCAATATCGGCGGGCCCCGGCTGACGGATACAATCCTTGTAACGGCCCATGGCGCAGAGTATTTAACCGATTATAGCCGAGAAATTTGGTTCCGCTGAACGGGGCCTTGTATCCGGCTGTGAAGTACCGCGTGGGGAAGAGCCGATTACTGAAGAAAAATGCGCAATGTGATTAACGGGCTCTTGTATCGTTCCGCTGCTCCTTGATGCGCTGAATCGGCCTGCGGCGGTACGAATCAAACTGAAAGCCATTGAAATTAGGGCCGCGGCCGTCAACTGTGTTTCATAACCAAGGGAGCAGCGACCGATTCACCAAACGATAAACCCGCCAGAAACTACGGATTCTGGCGGGTTTCCCTTTTATAGCACGGCGATCAATCTGGTAAAGTGTACGAACTGAAGCTCTGTGCCGGAGCGGAACAGAGGGAACTTTAGGGCAGATGAATATTATACTGCTTAATTTTGCGGGAGATGGTGGAGACATTCACGCCCAGAGCTTCGGCGGCCGACCGCATGCTGTTGGTGTTTCGAAGCGCCTGCTCAATCAAGGTTTTTTCATAATGTGAAACGGCATCTCCCAGGGTAGATACCGGCTGCAACGCCTCGTCCACAGTGTCCTGCCGCAGCAGATCCAGAACAACGCTCTCCTGTACCACATCGCCCTCGGGACAGCACAGCGCCAGATACTCCAATGCGTTTTCCAGCTCCCGCACATTGCCGGGCCAGCGATAGCGTGTGAGAATGTCCATTGACTTGGGCGTGAGCGTGATGGACCGCTGATATTTCCTGCGGTAGATTTCCAAGAAGTGTTCCACCAGTTCGGGAATATCCTCTGGGCGCGCTCTTAGCGGGGGGATCTGGATGGGAATAACGTTGAGCCGGTAGAAAAGGTCGCTGCGGAAGGTCCCTGCGGCGACCTTTTCCCGCAGGTTGCTGTTGGTCAGGGAGAGAAAACGGATGTCCAGACGCCTTGCCTTGGTACTGCCAACCCGGGTGATCTCCCGGTTCTGGATGGCGCGCAGCAGCTTGGCCTGGAGATCCAGGGGGAGGTCGCCGATCTCATCCAGCAGCAGGGTGCCGCCGTCCGCCAGTTCAAAGAGGCCGGCCTTACCGCCGGCGCTGGCGCCGGAGAAGGCGCCCTTATCATAGCCGAACAGCTCTGACTCCAGCAGGCTGGCGGGGATCGCGGCGCAATTTACTTTAATGTAGGGGCGGTTGTTGCGCAGACTGTGGCGGTATACCTCGTCTGCGACCACCTCCTTGCCTACACCGGACTCGCCGGTAATAAGCACGGTGGCATCGGAAGCCGCTACATGCCGGATTTTCTCCCAGATACCATTCAGCGCCTTGGAGTGCCCAATCATGGGGCGGGCCTCCAGGGTGCTGCTGTTTTCATTGACGGAGGACACAGGCTCCCGCTTCCTGATTTCCTCAAGATTGTGGAGGAACTGCTCAAAATCGCCCTGCAGCAGCTTCAGGGTGGACAGGGGACGGCTGCTGACCACCACCTTGGATAGGGAGCCATCCCTGTTAAAGACGGGAACGCCGACGGTATAGCCCATCAAGGGCGGGTCTGTCTTATAGGTTGTGGAGAGCCGAAAGACCCGCTTCCGGTTCTGAATGACATCGCAACTGGCACCCCCGGTGAAGATTCTGCCCTCCTGCACGATATCAAATACGTTTCGGCCCAAAACATCCTCCGGCTGGACGTTGGTGTTCTGACTGTAAGCAGGGTTGACATACAGCACATTGCCTTCCCCGTCGGTGACGAAAATGCTGTGGTCCACATGCTCCACAATCTCATGGAAGTCCAGATTTTCCCTCTGAAATGCATGCAGTTCATCCACTGCTTCAGACAGTACCTGGGCGGCCTGCCCGGATACCGGCCCGTCCTGCCGGCAGAGCGCCTCTAACTTTTCTGCGATCGTGTCAAGCCGTATATGTCTGTCCATTGAAGCACCTCCACGGAAAACGTCGCTTTTTCGTCCCTATTATTGTACCATAATTACGAATATTGTCAAAAGTGCAATTGTTTCAGGTGCGCAACACAGATGCGCAGTTCCGCAACAATATGCTGACATCCCTCAAATGCCCCACCCCGGGAAGCAAACCGCCAATCCCTTGGAGCCGTAAGCAGAAAAAGGAGCAGCCCGCTTTTTTGCTGCTTGGCACGCAGGTTGCTACAGAAATAGGATGTCAAGCGGTTCTATTTGGCATTGGCTCAATCAATACCGAGGAGAAGGAGTACACCGAACCGTTCGGCCATCCGCCAATTGAGGATTTTCCAGAGTGGGAACCGGTGCACATCATTCTGCTGGGCAACAACGTGATGGGAGTGGAGAATGCAGGAGGTGATATTGAAAAAGTAACCGGGCCAGCGCTTCACCATTGCGGCCTTCCCGCTGCGCTGGTATATGGGGGATGGCACGATGATTCGTATGGCCGCCATTACGGATGAGGAACACATCAATCGAAACGTCCCTGACCGTGTTTGCAAATACGGCGTGAACTGATGGCCGCACCGGCTGACATGAAATTTGAAATGGGAGGGATATCTGTTTCATGAAAAAGAAAATTGCCTGCGCTGTATTAGGTGCGATGCTTCTGGGATTCTCGCTGACCGCCTGTGGAAATGCGGACAACCCGTCCACGGGAGAGATCACGGAGTCCGGCTACCCCAAACGGGAGTTTATTGTGGCCGCCATCGACTCCCACGACAAGACATCGGCCCACGAAATTGAGATCTTCACCAATCTGGTTACTGAGCGCTCCGGCGGCGCCATTACATTCAAGGTCTTTTACGACAATCTGCTGGGCAAAGCCACCGACAACCTGAATACGCTCAGCTCCGGAATTGCCGACCTGGGTACGGTGTGCACCCTTTATACGCCCAGCAACCTGCCTTTGTCGCAGATCACCTACTGCGTGCCCTTTGCCCCTGATGACCCCGTCCTGGCTGCAAAATTAATGTATAAAGTGTCCGAGGCGTACCCTGAGTTTTATGAGGAGTACGAAAAAAACAACGTGGTATGTCTGGGCTGGAAGGGCAATGAGCCCTACAAACTCTATTCCAAGGGGCCTATTGAAGAACTCGCACAGCTAAAGGGGAAAAAAATCACTTTGGGCGGCGTGTACTACATCCCCTGGTTCCAATCCATCGGCGCTGTCCCTGTCAACGCTGCGGCGGCCGATCTATACCAGACCATCAAGACCGGTGTTGCCTCCGGCTCCTTCGTCTATGACAGCATCTACTGCAACTACAAGCTCTATGAGGTGGAAGACTACTGCCTTCAGGTCGGCCTGGGCGCGCGCAATAACAATGTGCTCTGCTTCAACAAGGACATGTGGGAAAGCTTGGACGAGAAGACCCGGCAGCTCTTCCAGGAGTGCGCCGACGAGGCCATGGCCGAGTTCCAGGACTGGCAGCAGAGCGAGATGGACGGCTGGGAACAGGAGATGCTCGACAACGGCGTTACGATTTCCACCCTTTCCGACGAAGCCAAGGCCGAGTGGGCTGAGACAGCCCTCGGCTATCAGGACACCCTCCAGACCTGGATTGATGAGGTCACAGCCCTTGGCTATGACGGCGCTGGCATTATGTCCGCCTACCTGCAGGCCGGGGAAGAGCTGGGTTATGAGTGGCACTTTGATACCACTCCCTATATACAGTAAGCCCCTGTACCGCCGGCTCCTGTGCGTGCGGGAGTCGGCAGAGAGGACAGATAAAGGAGGAACGGCATGTCAAAGTCAATGAAACTATCCGCGTTTTATGAAAAGCCTGAGCTCTTGATGAAGCTCTTCGGCTGGGTCTCCGCCGGGGTGATGCTGTTTAACATGGTGCTCATCTGCTGCGATGTGTTCATGCGCTATGCGTTCAATTCGCCGATCCAGGGGACGACAGAGATCGTTACCATGCTGATGGCCTGGGTGGCCTATGCCGGCATGGGCTACACTTTGCTGAAGGGACAGCACATGCAGCTTGGCGCCGTGTACGACAGGCTGCACGGCCGGATCAAGCACATCTTCAGCTTTTTCATCTACCTGCTGGCCACAATCCTGTTTGTTGTCATGATCAAAGCGTCCTGGGACCAGTTCTGGGCCTCCTGGCTGATCAAAGAGAAGTCGGTGGCCGCCGTGACGGTGTATGTATTCATCGGAAAGTTCGGCTGTTTCCTGGGCTGGCTGCTGCTGGCCATTCAGGGTGCGTTCATGACGGTATACTGCGCCGTCGGAATCGCCAGGCCAAACCAGGTGGACCCCATCCTGATCAAATCCGAGCTCCCCTCCGAGGATGAGCTGGGCGCGTTTGGTGTGGAAGGGACGCAGAACGCGGGAAAGGATGGTGACGGCTAAATGGAAGGCGGTATCATTTTGGCCCTGGTCGGCATGGTCACCCTGATCGTGCTGGTCCTGATGGGAGTACACATTGCGGTGGCGCTGGGAACCGTGGGCTTTTTCGGGCTGGTCGCCTGCCTGAACCTGCCCAAGGCGGTGGCCATGGTCGGCATTCAGGCCTACAGCGGAATTGCAACCTTTGATTATGCAGTCATCCCGCTGTTTATTTTGATGGGCATGTTGGCAACCGGAATCGGAATCAGTACAGAGTGCTACGACACGCTGGCCAAGTGGCTGGGCCGCATTCCCGGCGGCCTGGGCGTGGCTACCACGCTGGGATGCACCGCCTTCGGCACGCTGAACGGCTCCGCGCTGGTCACCGGCTCCGTGTTCGCAAAGATCGCTGCGCCGGAGATGCGCCGGTACGGCTACAATACCAATCTGACCTATGGCTTGATCGCTGCCTCCGGCAACATCGGCCAGTTTATCCCGCCCAGTATCCTGATAGTCATTTTCGGCGCCCTGTCGGGCGACTCTATCGGCCGCCTGCTCATGGCCGCCATCGCCCCCGGTCTGGCACTGGCGATCGGCTTCTCTCTGTTTACCGTGATCGCGGCCATCGTCAAGCCCTCCCTGTTCCCACGGGTGGAGCAGCGCTTCACCTGGAAGGAAAAGCTGGTTTCCCTGAAGAACCTGATCCCCATCGCAATTGTGGCCGTGGTGATCATCGGCGGCATCTTCTTCGGCATTTGCAGCTCCGCGGAAGCCGGCGCGATCGGCTGTCTGGTGTTCTTCCTCATGGGCCTCATCAAGCGCACCCCCTTCCGGAAGATCTGGCGCTCCATTATGGACACGGTGGAGAACATGACCATGCTGTTTCTGATCCTGGCCTGCTCCGGCATGTTTGCCAAGTTCATGACCGTGTCCGGTCTGGCCCAGGCGCTGACCAACCTGGTCACCCAGGCCCACCTGAGCCCCATCGTTTTCATGGTGGCAGCGGTAGTCGTGTTCCTGATTCTGGGCTGCTTCCTGGATGCCTACTCCAGCATCGCCCTGACCATCCCCGTGTTCTACCCCGCCGCCGTGGCGCTCGGGATTGACCCCATGCAGTTTGACCTGGTGGCAATTCTCGCCCTTCATATGGGCGGACTGACACCGCCTGTAGGCCTGTGCGTTTACTCGGTCAAGGCGGTGGCGCCCAAGGATGTGGACGTCATGGGCATATTCAAGGGCTCCATGCCCTATCTGGCGGTTATGATCGTCATTACACTGCTGTTTATCTTTATTCCAGGACTATCCACCTTTATCCCCAACGCTATGTTTACCTGATCAGGCTCCATCCTCATTTCTGCTATTTTGAAAGGAGTTATTATCATGAGTAAGACCATTCTTGTCGACCTGTCCCATCCCTTCGGCCGCGGCAATCCCCTGTGGCCCTCCAACGGCGACTTCCATATCGACCGTGTGCAGCACATGCCCATGCACTATCGTCTGCTTCAGACCTTCAACGACTTCCACATGCACAACTCCACCCACGCCGACTCCCCCTCCCACGTGATCCCCGAGTCTCCTTACACCCACGAGCTGCCTCTGGAGAACTACTATGGCCCTGCGGTCTGCCTGGATATCCCCAAAAAGCACTGGGAGCTGATCACCGTTGAGGACATCGAGAAGGCCGCCGCCAAGGTGGAGGGCGGCATCCAGGAGGGCGACTGGGTCCTCATCTGCACCGGCATGAACCAGCGCTGGGGCGAGAACGACGACTACTTCATGTACTCCCCCGGCATGTCCATCGAGGGCGCCCACTGGCTGGTGGACCACAAGGTCAAGGGCGTGGGCTTCGATCTGCAGGCGCTGGACCACATCCTCTATACCTACGCGGCCCAGCACGGCCCCGGCCCCTACGTCCCCCGCATCGTGGACGAGTACAAGAAGAAGTTTGGTCATGAGCCCATCGAGGACTACCCCGAGTGGGAGCCGGTGCATACCATCCTGCTGGGCAACAACGTCATGGGTATTGAGAACCTGGGCGGCGACATCGAGAAGGTGAAGGGACAGCGCTTCATGTTCTGTGCCTTCCCGCTGCGCTGGTATATGGGCGACGGCACCATCGTCCGCGCCGTGGCCATCACCGACGAGGACCATATCAATAAGGATGTTCCCGACCGGGTGTATAAATACGGCGTATATTGATCCGCAGCCGAACAGAAAGGTAATTGGAGGCCATGATGGCAGACAAGAAGAAAATTGCGCTTCTGGGTGCCGGCACCATGGGAATCGGCATTGCACAGATGTTTGCTCAGGCTGGCCATGAGGTAAAACTCATCTATGTGTATGACGATAAGGTGCGCGCCCGGCCCAGAGAGACCATGGAGGCCAATCTGAATATCCTCCGGGAGGAAGGAGTGCAGGATGGCGGGGCGATCCCCGCCATCCTGGACCGGGTCAGTTGGACCGAGTCTCTTGAGGAGGCTGCGGCGTTTGCCGATGTTGTCATTGAGTGCATTGTGGAGGATCTGGCAGTCAAACAGGACTACTTTCAGAAGCTGGACGCCCTCTGCCCCCTCTCGACGGTCCTGACCACCAATACGTCCGCCATCAGCGTGACGGAGATTGCCGGGAAGGCCGTCCATAAGGAGCGCATCATCGGTACCCATTTCTGGAATCCCGCCTACCTCGTGCCATTGGTGGAGGTGATCCGTACCAAATATGTCTCCGAGGAGACGGTGGCCGCCGTATTTCAGCTAATGGAGGAGGCGGGCAAAAAGCCCGTCCTCGTCAAAAAGGATGTACCGGGCTTCCTGGCCAACCGGATGCAGCACGCGCTTTTCCGCGAAGCGATCTCTATCGTGGAAAATGGGATCGCCGAAGCCGGGGATGTGGACGACGCCATCAAGTACGGATTCGGTATGCGCCTGGGGGTCTCTGGCCCCATGGAGGTGATCGACCGCGGAGGGCTGGACCTCACCTACTCCATTCACAAGTACTTATTTCCCCACATTGAGAGCTCCGCCGAGCCCTCCAAGCTGATGGTACAGCTCATGGACGAGGGAAAACTGGGCTTTAAAACGGGAGAGGGCTTCCAGCTCTGGAGTCCCGGGCAGGTCAAAGCATCCAATGAGACGTTGACCCGCGGCCTGATTCAGGTGTCCCGCGCGCTGGGCCGGCTCTAATGGCCTGAACGTCAACGGCGGGGAATCTCCCTGGGGCACCCGGTGGACGCCACCGGTTCCCGCATTGTGATTACACTGCTGTATGAGCTCAGGAGCCGCGGGCTGCGGTACGGCTTGCCCCCCTGCGCCGGCGTCATGGGGACGGCAGTGGTAATTGAAAACTTGGATTAGAAAGAGGGAAACCGCATGACCACAACCAGGCGTTTGAATGACAGCAATAAGGTGATTGTCACCGCCGCCCTCACCGGCGCGGTCACCACCAAGCAGGATAACCCTTATCTTCCGACCCAGCCAAAGGAGATTGCCGAGGCAGCGCTGCGCTGCTACGAGGCAGGGGCCGCCATGGTACATATACATGTCAGGGACGACAACGACGCGGGGAGCATGCGCTTTGACAAATTTGAAGAGGCGGTGGGCCTGATCCGCGCCACTGGCTGCCCGGTGCTGCTCAACCTGACCTCCTCCGGAGGACAGGGGTTCTCCTGGGAGGAGCGTATCCGCCCCTTCCGGGAGCTCAGACCCGAGATGGCGTCTTTTGACGCGGGTACGATGAACTGGCTTCACAGTGTGGTATTTATGAACGAACCCAAGTTCCTGGAACTGTGCGGCCAGGAGATGCGCGCCGCCGGAGTCAAGCCGGAGATTGAGGTCTTCGACATGGGCATGCTCAACACCGCAAAGCACTATTTGAAAACGGGCGTCCTCGATGCACCGGCCCATTTCCAGCTCTGCCTCGGTGCGCCGGGGGGCATGGAGGCCACCACGGAGAGCTTGGTCTACCTGGTCAACCACCTGCCTGAGAACTGTACCTGGAGTACCTTTGGAATCGGCCGGGGTGCAAATGAGATTACCCTGGCCGCCTTGGCGATGGGCGGTAATATCCGGGTCGGTCTGGAGGACAATGTCTATTACAATAAGGGGGTATTGGCCCAGGGCAGCCAGCAGTTTATCGGCCGGGTGAAGCGGGTGGCCGCCGAGTTCGGCAGGGTACTGGCTACCCCGGAGGAGGCTCGTGCTATTTTGGGTCTGAAGTGAAATCCTCCCTTGTAAAGGGACAGATTTCTCTGGTTGAGAAGCTCCCGATGGCAGGGGCTGCCCGCAGATGGATAGAACGGTTCCATTTGCCGAATACGGATTCACTGTGTGATAGAGGAGCGGTGCACAGTGATGCACCTGCCCCTTCCCACGGCAGAAGCTGCAAAACAAAAGCTCCGCCGGTTTCCTGTGGAAACGGCGGAGCTTTTGTTCCATATATGTCCCTTACGACGACCTGCAATATTCTGCGGACGGGGGGAGGGCTGTGGAAGCTGCGGGTGATGGAGTCTTTACTTCGTGCAGGGAGTGTGCGAAAGGTGAGCGGATGGCCTGTACCTGAACAGCATTACAGATAAGCGTAGAAAATATTCAGAATATTCGGATTGAAGGAGTCCTTTGGGGCAGAAATGGCATGCTGAGAGACAAAAGGTGAATCGCAGCAGGGTCAATTCCCGTGTTTAGGAATTGGCTGGAGAGCCCCCCAGTGCGATGCCGAGCCCGCCGGAAGAGGAGCCGCAGATTCCGGCCGGGCCGCGTTTACAGTTTGAGAGCCAGGCCGGAGGCCTTCTCCTTCAGCATGCGCCCGCACAGCTCGGCAATGAACGCGCCCGCCTCGGCGGGGTTGGTGCCGCCGCGGTGGATGTTGGAGACTACGGTGCGGCTGGCCTCAGGGATGCCCACATAGCCGCCGTAGGTCATGTAGGCGCTCATGGACTCGCCGGTGGCCAGGCCGGGGCGCTCGCCCAGGAGGATCACGGTGACCTTGGAGCCCAAGGCCTCGGTGACGGCATCCATGGCTCCCACACGGCCGTACTTGATGAAGAAGGGGGTGCCCACGCTGACCCCCGTGCTGCTCAGCCCTTGAAGGATGGCGGGCAGGATGTCCCGGAGGTTGGCGGACACTGAGGTGCTGGACAGGCCGTCGGACACCACGAGTTGCACGTCGGGATTGCGCTTGCAGCGCTGCTGGAGCTCGGCCAGAGTCTCCTGAGAGAAGCGGCGGCCCAGATCCGGCCGGGTAAGGTACATGTCCTTGGTCTCACAGAGGGTCTGCACGGTGAACAGGCCCATCTCTTCCAGCAGACGCTCCGGCACGTCGGTAAACACGGCGTCCATGGCGGCCGCGTGATCCGCCCGGAACCGCAGGTAGGTGTTGGTGCGGCAACGGGGCCCGGCTCGCCACACGCCGATGCGGGCCACCGTTTTGGAGCGCATGCGGCGGAACTCCTCCGGGTTAGCGGGGGTGGGCACGTCGATAATCTGGCGGAAATCTACGGCGGACAGGTCGCGGACCTCTCCGCTCTCCACCGCGCCGGAGGCCGGGGGGACGGGAGCGGCGGACTGTGCACCGGCGGTATCGCCCACTGCCTCGGAGATGGCTTTCAGGATGAGCTCTCTCAGTTGGGGTTCATTCATGTCAGTTCCCTCCCTCTTACTGTAGGAAAATGGAGGCGTCGCCGGCCAGCTCGGTCAGGACACCCTTTTCGTCAATCAGGCCCCGCTTCATCATCCACTGGTGGAACTCCGGCGCGGGCAGACGGCCGGAGAGCTCCCGCAGGGTGGCGTTGTCGTGGTAGCTGGTGTCCTGGTAGGAGAGCATGATATCGTCGTTGACCGGCACCCCGATGTAGTAGTTGGCCCCCGCGGCGTTGAGCAGCATGGTGGCCATCTCCTGCTCGTCCTGGGTAATGGAGGTGTGGTTGGTGTAGCAGGGGGCCATGCCCATGGGCAGGCCCATCAGCTTGCCCATGAAGTGATCCTCCAGGCTGGCCCGGATCATCTCCTTGCCGTCGTAGAGGGTTTCCGGCCCGATGAAGCCGGACACGTTGTTCACCATGAAGGGGCGGAAAAAGCGGCCAAAGCCGTAGGTACGGGCCTCCAGGGTCATCTCGTCCACCCCGCAGTCGGCGCCAATGGACACCTCGGAGCCCTGGCCGGTCTCAAAATAGAGCAGGTTGGGGCCGGTGCTCAGGGCGTGCTGGCAGGCCAGTTCATAGGCCTCCGTGCAGAGCTGGCGGCTCACGCCGAAGTCGTTGTTGGCGGCCTCTGTGCCGGCGATGGACTGGAAAATCATGCTCAAAGGAGCGCCCTTCCGAATGGCGTCCATCTGGGTGGTCATGTGGGAGAGAACCACCAGTTGGGTGGGGATGTCGTTGCGGCAGATAAAGCTGTAGACCGCATCCGCGATACGCCGGGTGCTCTCCACATTGTTTTCCACAGGGTTGATGCCCATGCAGGCGTCACCGCAGCCGTAGGAGACGCCCTCCATCATCTGAATCAGGATCTCCTCGGGGTCGTCGGTGGGGCTGTTGGGCTGGTTGCGGAAGGCCAGCACGCCCGGCTGGCCGATGGTGGTGTTGCAGCGGGTGATGTGGTGAATTTTGCTGGCGCCGTAGACCAGATCCATGGCGGACATGAGCTTGGCCACGGCCGCCGCTACCTCGCCGGTGAAGGCCCGGCAACTGCGTACCAGGTCATCCCCCGTAGTTTTGTGGTCCAGAATCCACTCCCGCAGCTCGCCGATGGTCATGCCCTTGAAGCGCTGGTAGGTGGGCTGGTTGAGTCCATCGAGATTGACCCGAGTCACCTCGTCCTTTTCATAGGGGACGGTGGGGTTCTCGGTCAGCTCGCCCACCGTCAGCTCGGACAGGACGACTTTGGCCGCCACCCGCTCCGTCACGGTTTCGGCGGCCACGCCCTGAAGCCGGTCGGCGGCCTTGGGCTCGTTGGCCTTGGCCAGGACATCCCTGATGTCGCGGAAGGCGAAGGTCTGGCCGTTCAGTGTGGTTTTCAATTTCATTCTGCTGCACCTCTCCTTTGCGCCGGACGCCCCCTCGGCGCCCGTTTCAAGCTTGTCAAATTTGGCTGTTTATGCAAAACAGCCCAGGGGCAGCGCCTGCGCTGTCCCTGGGCTGCATCGCCCGTGCTCTTGTACGCGCCGCCATAGCCTCAGGTCGGCGCACGATTTGGTTTTACTGCTCCAGAAAGTCGAAGGAGATCCGCGTCCCGCCGGGGCCGCTCTCCACGCTCCACTCGCCGGTGAGCTTCTCCCGCACGATCGTGGAGGCCAGCTCCAGACCGGCGCCTCCGGGGCGAGGGCGGTCCGCCTGGAAGCCCACGCCGTTGTCCCAGACGGTGAGCTGGCAGAGGGGGCGCCCGCTGTGGAGCTCGATGCCGATCCTTCCCGCCTGGCCGGAGGGAAAGGCGTATTTCAGGGCGTTCTGCACCAGCTCGTTGACCACCAGGGCCACCGAGGAGGCGCAGTCCGCGGACACAATGACGTCCTCGCCGCCCACGTGGATGGTGACACGGCGGGCGGAGGGCAGAAGAGTCTGGAGCATGTACCGGCGGATCTGCTCCAGAATCTGAAGGAGGGAGACCTTCTCCCGGGAGACCTGTACGATGCCGTCCAGCGTGGCGGCCAGGGAGAGCAGCCGGTTGGCTGTATCCAGAAGGGCGGTCTGCACCGGCGGGGACTCGGCCGGATCACAGCCCCGGCTCCGGGTGAGGTTGGCGAGCATCTGAAGGTTGTTTTTCATGCGGTGCCGTAGCTCCTGAAGTGCCGTCCGCTGCAGGGCCAGCTCCTCCTCTAGCTGCCGCTGGCGGGTGAGGTCGTGGATGATGAGCGCCGCCCGGGCCTGCCCGGAGGAGAGAGGGAGGCGCTGGTACTGGAGTACCCGGTTGGCCAGGGCCGTCTCGTGCCTGTCCTGGTCGCACTCGCTGAGGGCGGCGGGCTGAATGTTGTTGACGGGCATCCCGGCCAGAGTGCCGATGTAACCCATCCGGCGGTAGAGGGCTGTGGCCGCCGGGTTGAAGCCGCAGACCCGGTCCTCCTCATCCAGGAAAAGGACGGCGTCGTCCAGACAGGGGGATACCGCAGCCCAGTCCAGAGCCCCGGACGCCTGCTCCGCCTCCCGCTCCCCAGCGGGCGGCGGCTCCTCGGCGGCCAGAGCGGGCCGCTCATAGATGAGGACGCCGATCAGCCGCCCCTCATAAAAGAGGGGTTCCACCGACTGGACGATCCGGCGGTCCTCCGGCATGGAGACCGCCCGCACCCCGGAGGTGGCAACCGCCAGACGGAAGGAGCGGTCCACCGCCGGCTCGTCCCGCCAGTGGATCAGCATGCCCAGGATGGAGCTGCGGTAGTTGGAGGGGACGGTTTGGGGCTTCGCCTCACAGACCACGATGGCAGAGCGCCCGCTGACGGTCCGGCAGTCGATGAAGACATCCGCCTGCTCGGCGTTGGCCAGGGCGGGGAGCAGGGCGCCATAGGATTCCAGGTAGGAGATCTCCGCGTCCGTGAGATCCGTGTATTTCTGACAGAGCATCCGCGTGGCGCTAATCATGCCGCTCCTCCTGCTGGGCCAGCAAATAGCTGGCGACCCGGGCCATAGACATGCCCTTGCGGCGGCTGAGCTCCCGAATGTACTGGTAGGCCTCGTCCTCGCGCATCCCCCTGGTCTCCATCAGCAGGAGCTTGGCCTGATCGATGGGCTCCCGGTTCTGACAGCGCCGGCTCAGGTGCTGATACTCCTTGTTCAGCAGGTAGTACTCCTTGCTGCGCGCAATACACAGCTCGATGGTAGGCAGAATCTTCTCCGCCTCAAAAGGCTTGGTGAGGTACCCCGCCGCCCCGCACGCCTGTACGCGCTCGATGTGCTCCCGGTCGCTGAACGCCGTCAGGATAATGACACATTTGGCGGCCCGGTCCGCCAGAACCTGTCTGGCCACGCTCACGCCGTCCAGCAGCGGCATCTGGATGTCCAGCAGCGCCACGTCAGGGGCCGACGCCCGGCAGCCCTCCACCGCCTCCATCCCGTCACAGGCCTCGCCCACCACCCGATATCCGGGGAGCCCCTCAAAAAAAGTGCGCAAGGTACGGCGGACGCCCTCATCGTCATCAGCCAGGAAAATGGTGGTCTTGCCCATCCTGGTCACACCCATACGCCTGTCCTCCCGTTTTACAAAAAAGAGCATCTTGAAGCGCACAAAAACGCCTCAAGATGCTCTCCACGCATCTGAAGTCAAACCCACTCCCGCCCGGAAGTGGAGTACGGCAGGTTTGCTACACCCGGCATAACCTGACCTTTCGATTGTATACGATATTATATAAAAAACCCGCCTTTCTGTCAACCGTAATTTGGAACTTATGGCTGGGATAGGAGAGAAAATTGTGATATTCTGCCTCCGCCATCTTGACAGGCGGGGGGCGCGCGGCTATAATGAACGCCGACAAGTGAATCAGCAGACGGTAGCGATTGCTTTCATTGGGAATGCGGTGAGAATCCGCGGCAGCCCTCTCTACTGTAAGGATGACAAGCGCCCAGATATGTCACTGTCCGGTACGCCGGATGGGAAGGCGGGCGTGAGGATGAGTCCAAGCCAGGAGACCAGCCGCCTGCGGTGTGTGCACGTTCTTTCGGTGGGGAAAGCTGTGCAGCGCCGGTCTGCCGGCCTGTCATCCGATTGCGGCTCCTCTCTGGAAAATAGGGGGGAGTTTTTTTGTGCATGGATTCATGCGTCAGTCAATTTGAGAGGAGCATGAACATGAAAAAGCGCACCCTGTCTCTGCTGCTTGCCGTTGCCTGCGCCCTGTCCCTGGCCTTGTCGGGCTGCGGCGGCGCGCCCGCGCCGGATGCCCAGACCTCCGCTCCGGCGGGCAGCGAAACCCCTGCCGCCGTGGACCAGACCCGCGAGATCGTCTTTGCCGCCTCCCGCGACCAGTGCCCTGGCGAGCAGGACGCCTACTACGCCTCCATGTCCCTGGGCGTGTGGGAGCCCCTGATCACCAAGGACGAGAGCGGCAAGCCCGCCCCCGCCCTGGCCACCGAGTGGGAGCACAACGAGGACTCCACCGTGTGGACCTTCCATCTGCGGGAGGGAGTCACCTTCTCCAACGGTACTCCCTTCAACGCCGACAGCGTGCTGGCCAACTTCGACCGCATGAAGAAGGGGCCCTTCGAGTCCTCCTTCTACGGCATGAACATCGACACCATCTACCCCGGCCTGGTCTCCTACGAGAAGACCGACGATTACACCGTGGTGCTCACGCTCTCCGAGGGCCAGCCCCTGCTGGACTACACCATGGTCAACTACGGCTCCGCCATCTTCGAGCCCTCCTGCTTCGCCGAGGACGGCACCTTCGCCGGCTTCCCCATCGGCACCGGCCCCTACGTGGTGACCGAGAACGTGCTGGGCCAGTACTGCGTCATCGAGCGCAACGACAGCTACTGGGGCACCCCCGGCATCGCCAAGACCTTCCGCTTCAAGGTCATCCCCGACGCCGAGACCCGCTACACCGCCCTGCGGGCCGGCGAGGTCCAGGGCCTGTGCGATCTGGGCGCCATCTCCCCCTCCCAGGCCGCGGAGATCGACGGCGATCCGGCCTACAACGTGTCGGTGGGCGACTCCGGCATCACCCACTTCCTCAACGTCAACGGCGGCGCCTTCCCCTTCAACGACGTGCGCATGCGGGAGGGCCTGTCCCTGCTGCTGGACCGCCAGACCATCATCGACAGCTTCTACAACGGCTACGGCCTCGCCGCCGGCGGCTTCCTGAACTACACCTCCGCCTTCTACCGCGAGCAGCCCGTGCAGCACGACCCGGAGCGGGGCGCCGAGCTGATCCGCGAGGTGGTGGGCGACCAGGAGGTGGAGCTGCTGTTCCTGCTGCCCGGCGTGGACGCCAACCGCTACCCCTACCAGGAGGAGGCCGAGTACATCCAGTCCCTGCTGGAGAACATCGACGGCACTCACATCAAGGTCAGCATCCAGCAGATGGACTGGGGCCCCTGCAAGGAGGAGATGGAGGCGGGCAACTACAACCTGTGCCTCAAGATCCAGGGCCTGCCCTCCGCCAACCCCTTCTCCCTGTTCAAGGGCTTTATGTACACCGAGGGCGGCACCAACATCAGCTACGGCCTGGGCTACCACAATGACCACGTGGACGAGCTGATCGAGGAGGCGGCTACCTGCCTGGACGCCGGCCGCCTGACCGAGATCTACACGGAGCTCCAGGAGATTTCCGCCGTGGACTTCCCCAACATCCCCGTGCTGTACTCCCAGGAGGTGGTGGCCTCCTCCAGCGACATCACCGGCTATCAGGCCACGGTGTACGGCCTGACCGGCTTCACCCAGGTCTGCTGGGCCGGGTAAGAACCGTATGTGAAAATAAGCCCCCGCGAGGCGGGGGCTTGAGGCTGTGGATGAACCCTCCAGCCAAAGGATTCGGAGGGAAGGATAGTGTGAAAGGGAACCGTCAGGGTTCCCTTTCGCGTCGGATCAAACAACTTTTTGAAACTTTTTTAAGTTTCAAAAAGTTCAGCAGCCTGTCGAAAAGACTTTTTCGACAGGCTGAAGCCCCCGCGAGGCAGGGGCTTATTTTCCGTTTGTATTCTGTCTCCGAAGGCGGTGGATCATGGCAATTCTCAAGTATATCGGCCGCAGGCTGCTGGTGCTCATCCCGGTGCTGCTGGGCATCTCCTTGGCGGCCTTCCTGCTGGGGCGCATCGCCCCCGGCGACCCGGTGGACGACGCGCTGTTCCGCATCGGCATTGAATTCCCCACGGAGGAGGACCGGGCGGACATGCGCGCCGAGCTGGGCCTGGACCGGCCCCTGCCGGTGCAGTACCTGGACTGGCTGGGGGACGCCCTCCGGGGGGATCTGGGCCGCTCCTACATCGGCAACAAGGACATCGCCCAGGAGCTGATGACCCGGCTGCCCATCACCCTCAAGGTCTCCCTGGCCGCCATGCTGGCGGCGGTGGTGTTCGGCGTGGGAGGCGGCGTGCTCATGGCGGCCTGCCACGGCACATGGCTGGATACGGTGCTCAAGGGGCTGTCCACCCTGCTGCTGTCGGTGCCCGGCTTCTGGCTGGCCCTGTTTCTCATCACGGTGTTCGCCGAGTGGCTTCACCTGCTGCCCACCAGCGGCCTGGACCGGGGGCTGGCCTCCCTGGTGCTGCCCGCCGTGGCTCTCTCCGCCGCCAACGTGGGCTCCACCTCCCGCTTCACCCGGGGCAACATCCTGGCCCAACTGGGGGAGCAGTACATCGTGGTGGCCAACGCCAAGGGCCTGTCCCAGCGGGCGGTGATGGTGGGGCACGCCTTCCGCAACTCCCTGGTGCCCATCATCACCCTCATCGGCAACTACTTCGGCGGTATCCTGGGCGGGAGCACCATCATCGAGAACATCTTTGCCATCCCCGGCCTGGGCAGCTATGTCCTCTCCGCCATCCAGAACCGGGACTACCCCGTAATCCAGGGCTATGTGCTCATCACCGGCACCACCTTCGTGCTCGTTACGCTGGCCATCGACCTGCTCTACATTGTGGTCAACCCGAAAATCCGCCTACAGGGGGGAGAGGCATGACAAGACGCCGGAAACAGAACATCAAGCTGGCCCTCGTGTGCGCCATCCTGGGGGCCATTGTCCTCATGACCATCTTCGCCCCCTGGCTGGCCCCCTATGACCCCCTGGAGGTGAACATGGAGCTGCGCCTGCTGGACCCCTGCCGGGCCCATCCCCTGGGCACCGACGCCCTGGGGCGGGACGTGCTCAGCCGGGTGATCTACGGCGGCCGGGCCTCCCTGCTGCTGGCGGTGGCGGCCACGGCCTGCTCCATGGCCGTGGGGCTGGTGATCGGCGTGGCCGCCGGCTACTGCGGGGGGATTGTGGACGGCGTGATTACCGCCGTCTCCAACGTGTTCCAGGGCCTGCCTGGCATGGTACTGATGATCGCCCTGGTGGGCGTCCTGGAGCGGGGCACCCGGAGCATCATCCTGGCCCTGGTCATCACCTCGTGGGTGGGCTTTTCCCGCCTGGTGCGGGGGGAGGTCATGAAGGTCAAGAGCGAGATGTACGTCGAGGGCATGCGCTGCCTGGGGGCGGGGCACCTGCGTATCGTCCTCCGCCACGTGCTGCCCAACATCCGCACCAACGTGATCCTCCAGTTTACCACCCGGGTGGGGCGGGTGGTGCTGTCGGTGGCGGGCCTGAGCTATCTGGGCCTGGGCATCGAGCCCCCCACCCCCGACTGGGGGGAGATGGTCAGCGGCACCGCCCGCCGGTACTTCCGCAGCGCCCCCCATCTGCTGTGGGCGCCGGGCATCTGCATTATCCTGCTGACCCTGTCCATCAACCTGCTGGGCGATCTGCTGCGGGACCGGCTGGACGTGAAGCAGGACGCGGTGAAGGAGCTGTGAGCATGGTACCGGACATTGAAATTCAGCACCTGTCGGTATGCTTCGACACCGCCCAGGGGCCGGTGTACGCGGTCAACGACCTGTCCACCACCTTCCGGGCGGGGCGTATCTCCGGCGTCATCGGGGAGAGCGGCAGCGGCAAGAGCGTCATGGGTATGTCCCTGCTGCGTCTGCTGCCCAATACGGCCCGGGTGACGGGGAAGTGCTTCTTCGGAGAAGACGAGCTCTACTCCATGCCCCTGCGGCGGCTGCGCAGGCTGCGGGGGGCGGCCATCGGCCTCATCCCCCAGAACCCCGGCGCCTCCCTGGACCCGGTGATGAAGCTCCGCCGCCAGCTCACCGAGGCCATCACCACCCACGGGCGCTGGAAGCGGAGGGAGGCGGAGGCCCAGGCCGCCGAGCTGCTCCGCCGCTTCGGCTTCGAGGAGCCGGAGCGCATCCTGAACCAGTATTCCTTCCAGATGAGCGGCGGCATGAACCAGCGGCTGGTGTCCGCCCTGGGGCTGGCCTGCCGGCCGGGGTGGGTGATCGCCGACGAGCCCACCAAGGGCCTGGATGCAGTGATCCGCAACCAGGTGTACTCCGTCCTGCGCCAGATCTACACCGAGCACCACTGCAGCATGCTCGTCATCACCCACGATCTGGCCCTGGCCCGCCGGCTGTGCGACGACATCCGGGTGCTCTACATGGGCCGGATCATCGAGCAGGGCACGGCGGAGGAGGTCATGGAGCGGCCCCGCCACCCCTATACCGCCGGCCTGATCCATTCCCTGCCCAGCCGGGGCATGGTGCCCATACCACCCCCGGACCCCGGACGGCTGGAGCACACCGGCTGCCCCTTCTACCCCCGCTGCCCCAGGGCCATGGAGCGCTGCGGCCGGGAGGCGCCGGGGGAGGTCGCGCTGCCCACGGGCGGGAAGGTGAGGTGCTTCCTTTATGAATAAGGTGCTGGAGCTGGAGGAGGTCAGCCGGACGTTCTCCAGCGGCGTATTCCGCACCCACACCGTCCGGGCGGTGGACCGGGTGAGCTTCGCCCTGGAGCGGGGGAAAACCTTCGGGCTGGTGGGCAACAGCGGCTGCGGCAAGACCACCCTCTCCCGCATGATCACCCGCGTCCTCAAGCCCTCCGGGGGGCGCATCCGCTTCGAGGGGGAGGACATCGCACGCCTGGACCGGAAGGGGAGCCGGGCGTACCACCGGCGGGTGCAGATCATCTTCCAGAATCCGGAGGCCTCCCTGGACCCCTCCATGCGCATCCGGGACAGTCTGCTGGAGGCCATGGCCATCCACCGGCTGGGGGAGAGCCGGGAGGAGCGGATGGAGAAGATCCGGGCCGCGCTGGGGCAGGTGGGCCTGCCCGACTACCTGCTCTCCCGCTACCCCCACCAGATCAGCGGGGGCGAGGGCCAGCGGCTGGTGATCTGCCGGGCCCTGCTGCTGGAGCCGGAGGTGCTGCTGCTGGACGAGCCCACCTCCATGCTGGACGTGTCGGTGCAGGCCAGCATCATGAATCTGCTGCGGGAGCTCCAGGAGCGGCTGGGGCTGACGTACCTCTACATCACCCACGACATCGAGCTGCTGGGGTGGATCAGCCACACCATCGGCGTCATGCAGAGGGGGCGGCTGGTGGAGGTGGGGAGCCGGGACCAGGTGATGGAGGCCCCCGTCCACCCCTACACCAGGGAGCTGCTCTACTCCTACACCCACTGGGAGGGAGGCGGGGAGACATGAGGGAGCGGGTGCCCATGACCGACTTCGCCCGGCAGTGGGCGGAGCACGTGGCGGCCAGCGCCTCCCCCCGGATGACCGACGACCAGGCGGAGCGGGACTTCTGGCACGCCTTCATGGCCCGCAAGACCTATGCCCCGGAGCCCTCCGCCCTCCAGGTGCTGGAGCGCCTGCGTCCCCTGCTGCGGGCCCGCGGGGTGGAGACCGCCCTGGAGGTGGGGCCCGGCTGGGGCAGCTATACCCTGACCCTGGCGGAGCTGTGCCGGGAGGTGGCCTGCGTGGATCTCTCCCGGGACGTGCTGGACTTCGTCCTCCGGGCCGGGGCGGAGCGCGGCCGGGACAATATCACCGCCTTCCATGCCAAGTGGGAGGAGTTCACGCCGGAGCGGCGGTACGATCTGGTTTTCGGCTATAACTGCTTCTACCGGCAGGCGGATCTGGCCGCCTGCTTCCGGCGGATGGACCGGGCGGCGGACAAGCTGTGCGTGGCGGGCATGAACACCGGCCTGGCCCCCGCCTGGCTCCATGAGCTGGACGCGGCGGGGGGAGCGGTGAGCTGGGAGTGGAAGGACTACATCTACTTCGTGGGGGTGCTCTACCAGATGGGCATTGACGCCAATGTGATGGTGCTCCCCTTTGAGAAGGAGCTGTCCTACCCGGATGCCGATGCCCTGGTGCGGGGGGAGTGCGCCCGCTGCGCCCCCGGCGCGGTGGACGGGGAGACCGCCAGGGCCATCCTGTGCCGCCACTTCACCCAGAGGCCGGACGGGAGCTGGCGCGCAAACGTGAAATACCGCAGCGGCGTGGTGTGGTGGACGCCGGTCCACCGGGACTGAGCCGCCCCGCGTCATGCAGAAGGGGCCCGGCCGAATCGTGCGATTCGGCCGGGCCCCTTTTTGCCTGGAGGGCCGGGGCTCAGCCCTGGTCCTTTTCCATCATGATGCTGAGGATGGTGCGGTCGGTCTCCACCATGCCGGGGGTGCTGATGCGGCCCATGTTGCGGATGACCTGCTCCGGGGTGGCGGCGCAGATGCCGTCGCTGGGGCTGACCACCACGCCGCCGACGGCCAGGTAGGCGCTCATGATGGCGGCGGAGGCGGCGGTGGCCAGCTTGAGGGCGCAGCCGATCTTGCCGCCGTCGCAGATCATGCCGGTCAGGTTGGCGCTCATGTTGATGATGGCGGCGCCGATCTGCTTGTCGTCGCCCCCCAGGAGCCACACCATGGCGGCGGAAGCGGCGGTGGCGGCGGACACGCCGCAGCCGCAGGTGGCGCTGAGCTTGCCGGTGAACAGCTTGATGTAGACGTTGAGCAGGTGGGAGAAGGCCAGGGCCTTCACGGTGGCCTCCCGGCTGGAGCCCAGGTGCCTGGCCATCTCCACCACGGGGATGATGGCGGTGATGCCGTGGTTGCCGCTGCCGGCGCTGCTCATCACCGCGTAGGGGCAGCCGGACATGCGCCCCTCGGCGCTGGAGGCCACCCGCACCATGGTGCGGGTCATCAGGCTGCTGCCCATGATGTCGGTGGACAGGTGGGCCTTGAGGGTGTCGGCGATGCCGATGCCCAGGCGGTGCTCCAGGCCGTAGTCGGAGAGGGTCTCGTTCATCTCCGCGCCCTCCAGCATGAAGGCCAGCTCCTCCTCGCCGGCGGAGTCCGCCAGCTCCCGGAGCTGGGCGACGGTCATGGACTTGAGCTTGGCGTGGAGCGCGTCCTCGCCGCCGGCGGTGTACTCCTTCTCAAAGAGCACCTCGTTGTTGGCGCTGGTGTAGATGATGTTGGAGTGGGTGTCCCGGATGGTGCTGATGCCGATGCCCCGGGTGGTGATGATCTCGGCGTGGGCGTAGAGCCGGCTCTCCCCATCGGCGATGGTCACGCTCACCTGCTTGTCCTCCACCAGACGGATGGCCTCCTTGCTGACGATGCTGTTGATCTCCTCCAGCAGCTCCAGCCCCTTCTCCGGGTTGCCCAGGCAGGCGCCCAGGGCGGCGGCGTACTTCAGGCCCACCCGCTGGAAGCCGGGGATGCCCACGCTCATGCCGTTCTTGTAGATGCCGGGGTTGACCTCCATCTTGATGGATACCACCTGTCCGCCGATGGCGTGGTAGGCGTCGGCGGCGCAGAGGGCCACGCACACGGGCTCGGTGCACCCCAGGGCGGGAACCACCTCCTGGTGCAGCAGGGTCAGCATCTCTTCCTTGTTCAGTTGCATCGTTCATCGCTCCTTTTCCGCCGGCCCCGTAGGGCGGCCAAGTCTTCTGCCCATTTTATCATGCAACCGGCATGCCAACTGCATTTTTTGGCCTCCAAAGCCAAAAATCCGCGAAAAAAAGCGGGGATCGGCTTGACATGGGGCGGGAAATCCCGCAGAATACTGTTAAATCGGTTAAACTGGTTAAAGTAAATGGCCAAAAAGGAGGGGAGAACCCCATGAAACAGGATGTGGCGGTCATCTCTCTGGACGCCTACGCCGGGCAGTTTTACGCCCAGCAGGTCCAGGAGCTGTTCGGCGAGCGGATCACCGTCTGCTCCTACAGCGTGCGGGACGGTTCCATCGAGCACATGCCCCGCCGGTACGACCTCTATATGGTCACCACCGACGCCTTCGACTCCCTGGGAGATCTCCACCAGTACGTCCCCATCGACGGGGAGATGATGGAGATCCACGTCACCCTCCGGTGGGACGTGGTGCGCCGCCTCCAGAGCCTGCCGGCGGGCAAGCGGGCCCTCTTCGTCAACCTGAGCGACAAGATGTGCCGGGAGGCGGTGACCCGCCTCAACCAACTGGGGGTCAACCAGTTGGCATTCGACCTCTACCACCCCGGCGCGCCGGAGCCGGACATGGGCCAGTATGACTTCGTCATCACCCCCCAGGAGACCCGCTACGTCCCCGCCGGGGCGAAGGAGATCATCGACATCGGCCAGCGGGTGTGCGACAGCTCCACCATGATCGAGGCGGCCCTCCGCCTGGGGCTGGAGGAGCTACTGGAGAGCGAGCGGTTTGAGCAGTACCAGCGGGAGGTGGCCACCAATACCTACAGCTTTGACCGGGTGTTCGCCCGGGGCCTGCGGCTGGAGAGCCAGTTTGAGATGCTCATGGAGATTCTGGATGAGGGGATCGTGGGGGTCAACGAGCGGGGGGAGGTCTTTGCCTGCAACCGCAAGCTGGAGGAGATCACCGGCATCCCCTGCGGCGAGGCTCTGCACCGCCCCGCCGGCGCGGTGTACCCCTTCCTGCCCTTTGCCCGCTGCCTGAAGGAGAAGGCCCCCCAGCCCGCCCGGGTGGTGAGCGCCGGGGGAGTCAACATCAACGTGGCCGTGGCCCCGGTGCTGCGGGGGGACGCCTGCATCGGCGCCTTCGCCACGGTGCAGCGGTTCAACGATGCGGAGAACCGGCAGAACGAGCTGCGCAGCCAGCTTCTCCACAAGGGCTACCGGGCCAAGTATACCTTTGACGACGTGGTGGGACAGTCTCCCGCCCTGCTGCGGTGCATCACCATATTAAAAAAGATGAGTCTCACCCCCCTGCCGGTGCTCCTCATCGGCGAGACGGGCACTGGCAAGGAGCTGTTTGCCCACGCGGTGCACAACGCCTCCCCACGCGCCGGCGGGGCCTTCGTGGCCATCAACTGCGCCGCCATGCCGGAAAACCTGCTGGAGAGCGAGCTGTTCGGCTACGAGGAGGGGGCCTTCACCGGCGCCCGGAAGGGGGGCAAGCCGGGGCTGTTTGAGTTTGCCCACGGGGGCACCCTCTTCCTGGACGAGGTGGAGGGCATGAGTACCGCCCTCCAGTGCAAGCTGCTGCGGGTACTACAGGAGCGGGAGATCATGCGGGTGGGGGGCAACCGCATTATCTCGGTGGACGTGCGCATCGTGGCCGCTACCAATGAGGATCTGGAGCGCCGGGTGGAGGAGGGCAGCTTCCGCCGGGACCTCTATTACCGGCTCAACACCCTGCCCGTCCTCATCCCGCCCCTGCGGGAGCGGGAGGGGGATCTGCTGCTGCTCATCGACCACTTCTGCCGCAACATTGGGGCCTCCTTCACCCTCTCGCCCGAGCTGGAGCGGCTCCTGCTGGCCCATCAGTGGCGGGGCAACATCCGGGAGCTGCGCAATGTGGTAGAGTATTTCAGCTACCTGGGACATACTGTGGTGGGGGTGGAGGAGCTGCCCCCCACCTTCCACTACCTCCCCGCCGCCGCGCCCCCGGCGGAGCTGCCCGCCCTGGCCGACTGCCCCCGGGAGGACTCCCGCTTCGTGCTGGAGCGGCTCTACGAGGCCGACCAGGCGGGCCGCAGCCTGGGGCGGGAGGCCATCCTCGCCGCCGCCCGGGAGGCGGGGCTCCCCTGCTCCCAGCAGGAGGTGCGGCGCATCCTGGCCGGGCTGGACCGGGCGGGCCTGGTGCGGGTGAGCCGCGGCCGGGGCGGCACCCGCCTCACCCCGGCCGGGCGGGCCCTGTGCCGCCGGCAGACGGTGGAGGGCGGAGCGGAAATGGTTTGACCAATTTGACCGTTTTTTCTTTCTTTGACCAGTTTAAACGCGCCCTGCTGCATCTCTCCGCCGGGTGGTCCTGGACTGCCCGGCGGGTTTCTTTCTGTTATGCATAAAACAGCAGACTAAATTTTAAGCTTATTTAACAATGTTTTGCCGCCCGGAGCGATTCGGCACATAGATTGCTTTTATGGTCGGACAGAATACAGGGCCGGGAAGCCCAGGCCAGGAGAGAAAGAAGGATGATCCCCTATGAAGTATGATTTCGACACCGTGGTGGACCGCGGCGGCAACCGCTCCGCCAAATACGACGAGCGGATGAAGAAGTTCGGCACCGACCAGGTGATCCCCCTGTGGATCGCGGACATGGACTTCAAGACCGCCCAGCCCATCGTCGACGCCCTCACCGCTAGGGCCCAGGAGGGCATCTGGGGCTATACCAGCCGCCCGGACTCCTATTTTGAGGCCATCCGGGGCTGGCAGAAGCGCCGCAACGGCTGGGACATCGACCCGCGCCTGATGAGCTTCAGCCTGGGTGTGGTGCAGTCCATCAGCGCCATGGTCAAGCTCTTTACCCCGGAGGGGGGCAGCGTGCTCATCCAGACCCCGGTGTACTCCGAGTTCTACGACATGACCGAGGCGTGGAACCGGAAGGTGCTGGAGAATCCCTTCGTGGAAAAGGACGGCAGGTGGGAGATGGACTGGGCCGACTTCGAGGCCAAGCTGGCCGAGGCCGACCTCTTCCTCCTGTGCAGCCCCCACAACCCCCTGGGCATCGTGTGGACGCCGGAGGAGCTGCGCCGCATGGTGGAGCTGTGCATCAAGCACCGGGTGGTCCTGTTCTCCGACGAGATTCACTCCGACCTGATCTTCCACGGCAAGCGCCACACCCCCACCGCCTCCGTCTCCGACGAGGCCGCCCGGTATGTGGTCACCGGCATCTCCGGCACCAAGACCTTCAACCTGGCCGGCCTGCAGGCCTCCACCGTGGTGTTCCCCAACGCCCATATGAAGCAGGTCTTTGACCAGTTCTGGATGAACATGGACATCCACCGCAACAACGCCTTCTCCCTCACCGCCATGGAGGCCGCCTTCAACCACGGCGAGGAGTGGCTGGAGCAGCTGCTGCCCTACCTGTCCGCCAACTTCGACTTTGTGGCAGACTACTGCCGGGAGCACATTCCACAGATCAAGACCTGCGCCCCCGACGCCACCTACCTCATGTGGCTGGACTGCCGGGCGCTGGGCCTGGACAACGACGCCCTGCGCCGCTTCATGATCGAGCAGGCGGGCCTGGGCCTCAACGACGGCTGCTCCTTCGGCCGCAGCCTGAACGGCTACATGCGGCTCAACGCCGCCTGCCCCCGCAGCGTGCTGGAGCGGGCGATGAAGCAGCTCGAAGCGGCGGTCAAGGCCCTTTGAGCCCACACAGGACTGGAAAAGGAGGTAAATCCCTATGGCAAATCTGCAAAAGAAGAGCTTCTGGCAGCAGTACGGCAACCTGATTCTCACCCTCAGCGGCATCCTGATCGGCGCCCTCATCGGCGTGGTCGCCCCCAACTTCGGCACCACCATCAAGCCCATCGGCGACATTTTCTTGAACCTGCTGTTCACCATCGTGGTCCCCCTGGTGTTCGTGTCCATCGCCTCCGCCGTGGGCAGCATGGCCAACATGAAGCGCCTGGGCAAGATTCTGGGCGGCACCATCGGCACCTTCATCTTCACCGGCGCCATCGCCGGCGTCTGCGTGCTGGTGTGGGTCAACCTGTTCAGCCCCTCGGCGGGCACCACCATCGAGCTGGTGGCCAGCGAGGTGGGCGAGGCACAGACCGCCGGCGAGCTGCTGGTCAGCTCCCTCACCGTGTCTGACTTCTCCGACCTGTGGGATAAGTCCAACATGCTGCCCCTCATCATCTTCGCCATCCTCTTCGGCTTCTGCGTCTCCGCCTGCGGCGGCGAGCAGAGCCCCATGGGCAAGCTGCTGGCCAACCTGAACGACATCATCATGAAGTTCGTGGGCATCATCATGCTGGTGGCCCCCATCGGCCTGGGCGCCTACTTCGCCAACCTGGTGGCCACCTACGGCCCCGAGATCATCGGCGACTACGGCCGCTCCATGCTGGTCTACTACCCCCTGTGCGCCCTCTATGGGGTGATCTTCTTCCCCCTCTACGCCTTCCTGGCCGGCGGCCGGCGCGGTGTGGCGGCCATGGTCAAAAACATCCTGCGCCCCGCCGTCACCGCCTTTGCCACCCAGTCCTCCGCCGCCACCATCCCCGTGAACAAGGAGGCCTGTGACAGCATCGGCGTGCCCAAGGACGTCAGCGATCTGGTGCTGCCCATGGGCTGCACCATGCACATGGACGGCTCCGTGCTCAGCTCCATCACCAAGATCGCCTTCCTCTACGGCGTGTTCGGCATGGACTTCTCCGGCGCGGGCACCTATGGCATGGCCATCGTGGTGGCTATCCTGTCCGCCTTCGTCCTCTCCGGCGCCCCCGGAGGCGGCCTGGTGGGCGAGATGCTGATCGTCTCCATGTTCAACTTCCCCGCCGAGGCCTTCCCCATCATCGCCACCCTGGGCTTCCTGTTCGACCCCGCCGCCACCTGCCTGAACGCCTCCGGCGACACCATCGCCTCCATGCTGGTCACCCGCCTGGTGGAGGGCAAGGAGTGGCTGGCCAAGGCCGCGGCCGCCAAAAAGAGCCGGGTCTGAGCTCCATTCACCTCTGTCTGTTCCATCCATTGATCCATTTATAAAAGGAGAATCTGCCATGACTATCATCGACACCAAGCACGCCCCCGGCGCCATCGGGCCCTATTCCCAGGCCTACGAGACCAACGGCCTTGTCATCACCTCCGGCCAGCTTCCGGTGAACCCCGCCGACGGCGCCATGCCCGAGGGCATCGCCGCCCAGGCCGAGTGGAGCTGTAGGAATGTGGGCGCCATTCTGGAGGCCGCTGGCTCCGGCTTCGACAAGGTGGTCAAGACCACCTGCTTCCTGGCCGACATCGCCGACTTTGCCGCCTTCAACGAGGTGTACGCCAGGTACTTTACCTCCAAGCCCGCCCGCTCCTGTGTGGCGGTGAAGGCTCTGCCCAAGGGCGCCCTGTGCGAGATTGAAGCCATTGCCGTAAAGTAAGGAGGAGACAAGATGAAAGTGACCGTGATCGGCAGCCACCTGTGCCCGGATACCCTGTACGCCCTCAACAAGCTGGTTGAGGCCAAGGCGGATATCACCTTCCAGAACCTGTCCGCCAGCCTGCCCGACCTGAAGGCCTATTTGGCCCTGCGGGAGAGCAGCCCCGTCTTCGAAGGCCCCAAGGCCAAGGGCTCCCTGGGCATCCCCTGCTTCGTGCGGGAGGACGGCACCGTCACCCTGGAGCTGGAGCAGGTGCTCAACTGAGTGGATGAGAGCAGCTGCCAATAAACCCTCCCCGCAAAAGGATTCGAAGGGAAAGATCGTGTGAAAGAAAACCGTCCGGGTTGTCTTTCACGCCGGATCAAACGACTTTTGGAGCCGTTCAAAAGGCTCCAAAAGTCCGGCAGCCTGTCGAAAATGTGTTTTCGACAGACAGGAAGGGAGCGGCGCCTGATGGGGCCGCTCCCTTGTGCGTTTTTACAGGTCGTTGCGGCACAGATCCTCCAGGGACTCCCGGCGGACTGCCACATAGGACTCGTTGCCGCCCCGGAGCATGACAATGGGGGGCCTGGGAAGGCGGTTGTAATTGGAGGCCATGGAGTAGTTGTAGGCGCCGGTGGTGCATACCGCCAGAATGTCTCCCCGGCCCACGCTCCCGGGCAGCAGGACGTGCTCCTGGATGATGTCGCCGCTCTCGCAGCAGCGGCCCACCACCGAGCAGGGAAATTCGGCGGGCTGATCCAGCTTGTTGGCCAGCAGGCAGGTGTAGCTGGCCCCGTAGAGGGCGAAGCGGGGATTGTCGGGCATGCCGCCGTCCACCGAGACGTAGTTTTTATAGCCGGGGATCTCCTTGACCGTGCCCACGGTGTAGAGGGTCAGTCCCGCGTCTCCCACGATGCTGCGTCCGGGCTCCATGTGAATCTCGGGCAGGGCGATGCCCAGGCGGGCGCAGGCGCCCTTGGCCGCGGCGGCCACCTGGGCCACCTTGGCGTCCACGTCCAGAACGGGGTCGCACTCGACGTAGCGCACGCCGTAGCCGCCGCCCAGGTCAAGCTGCCGGGTCTGGTAGCCATGGGCTTTCTCCATGTGGGCGGCGAACTCCAGCATGATCACTGCGGCCCGTTCAAATACGTCCTCGGCAAAGACCTGGGAGCCCACGTGGCAGTGGAAGCCCACCAGCTCCACATGGGGCTGGCGGAGGGTGAAGAGGGTGATCTCCTCGGCCTGGCCGGTCTCGATGGCGCTGCCGAATTTGGAGTCCACCTTGCCGGTGGCGATGGCCTCGTAGGTGTGGGGGTCGATGCCGGGGGTCAGGCGGAGCAGCACCCGCTGCTTGATACCCCGCCGGGCGGCCTCCGCCTCAATGGCCTTGATCTCCTCCACGTTATCCGCCACAAAATAGCCGATACCGTGATCCATACTGTAGCGGATGTCCTCATCGGTCTTGTTGTTGCTGTGGAAGTAGGCCTGGCCCAAGTCGTAGCCCGCCCGGAGGGCGGTGTAAATTTCGCCGGAGGACACCACGTCAATGCCCATGCCCTCCTCCCGCATGATCTCATAGATGCGCTGGAAGGAGTTGGCCTTGCTGGCGTACAGGGGCCGGGCGCCGGGGCCGAAGTGCCTGCGGAACGCCTCGGTATACACCCGGCAGTTGGCGCGGATCCGGTCCTCGTCCATCAGGTAGAGGGGGGTGCCGTACTGCCGGGCCAGCTCCACGGTGTCCTGACCGGCAAAGAGCAGGCGCCTGTTGGAGACGGTAAGGTTGTCGCAGATCATGTCTCATTTCCTTTCTGTTTCTCTGGAAGATATCCCGCCCCGCAGGGGGCCCCGGGGGGATGCTATTTGGCGTGTCTGGCCGCAATGGCCCTGTCCAGCCAGTCCTTGCCGTCGGTGACGCGGGCGACGATGTAGCACACCACATAGTCTCCGGCGGAGTTGATCATTGTGGCCGGGGGATCTACCAGGTTGCCGATGGCCACCAGGATGGGGAAGGCAACCTCAATCTGCTGGGGGAAGAAGATGGAGCAGATGATGTACTCACCGATGTAGCCTCCGCCGGGCACGCCGGACATGCCTACCGAGGAGAGCACCGCCACAGCCACCACCGCCGGGAGCATGGTCCAGGGCATATCCACGCCCATGGCCCCCAGGACAAAGGCGATTTTCAGCACGCAGGAGAAGCAGGAGCCGTCCATATGCATGGTGGCGCCCATGGGCACGACCATATCGGCCACATCCTTGGGGATGCCGGTGTCCTCCGCCTCACGCAGGTTGGTGGGGATGGTGGCGGAGGAGGAGCAGGTGCCCAGCGACATGATGGCGGGCCTTGCGATGTGCTGGAACATAGTCTTGATGCCGTGCCTGCCGCCGCCGATATAGGCGAAGAGGGGAAAGGCGGTGAAGATGTAGATAAAGCACAGGGGATAGTACACCACCATGGCCCGGCCATAGGCGGAGGCCACGCTGGAGCCGTAGGTGGCTACCAGATCCGCAAACAGGGCGAAGAAGGCGATGGGGGCGTAATAGGTGATGATCTTCACAAAGGCCATCATTACTTCCGTCAGGCCGTCGAGGAACTTGCCGATGACGTGGTCGGGGCCGCCCACCAGATTGGTGGCAAAGCCGAACAGGATGGAGAAGACGATCAGCGGCAGCATGGCGCTGCGGCTCAGCAGGCCCACAAAGTCGTCGGTGGTGAAGAAGTTCACGATCATGTCGGCGAGGGAGGCGTGCTCGCCGATGGCCTCGGTGGCCATGTCGGTCCAGGGCTCCAGCACCGGGGGAACCAGCTTCATGACAATGAACATGATGACGGCGGCAACGGCGCCGGTGACCACGAAGGTGAGCACGGTGGTGCCCATGATCTTGCCTGCCCGTTTCCGGCTGCGTACGCTGGCCACGGAGTTGGAGATGGAGGCGAACACCAGCGGCACCACCACGCAGAACATCATATTGATGAACACGGTGCCGGCGGGCTTGATAAAGTGACCAAATTCAGGAAAGAACCAGCCGGCCACGCAGCCGGCTACCATGGCAAACAGCATCAGGGCCAGGAAGCGGTAGTTCTTCATAACGGTGGATTTGTCCATAACAATACCTCTCTTTCTTCTAACACACAGAACTGCCGGTGGGGTATGCGGCGTCACCTCCTCTCTCAGTGTACCGCACCGGCGGCCGCTCTATCACTCAAAGGGGCAGTTCCTCGTCGGTGAGCTCCCCTTTTGCAACCAAATTGGTGGGCCCGGTCAGAAAGAGGTGTTCCACCGTGGAGCCGCGGCGCTCCACATCCACCACCAGCTCGCCCCCCGTCATCTGGACGGCCACCGCCCGGCCGCTGACCGCGCCCTGGAGGGTCAGCACGGCGGCCACCGAGCCGGTGCCCGTGCCGCAGGCGTAGGTGAAGCCCTCCACGCCCCGCTCAAAGGTGCGCTCCCAGATCCGCCCCGGTCCCTCCACATCGAAGAAATTGACATTTGCGCCCTTGGGGAAGGCGGGGTGGGCCCGCAGCTTCCGCCCCAGGGCGAACAGCTCCGCCTCCGGCCGGCCGCGCAGTCCCGGAATCGGAACCACTGCGTGGGGCAGGCCGGGATCTCCCAGCTCCACATAGGAGCAGGGATAGGTCTTGCCGTCCACCTCCACGGGGTAGTCCAGCCGGAGGGTGGTGGGCCGGTTGAGTTCGATTTTATACTGCCGCCGGGTGATGCGCCGGCCGGTGACCAGGCCAGCGGTGGTCTCCACCCTCTGGAGCTCTCCGGCCAGCCCGATCTCATAGCCATAGCGGCAGATGCACCGAGCCCCGTTGCCGCACATCTCGCCCGCGCTGCCGTCGGAGTTGTAAAACAGCATTCGGTAGTCCCCGCCGGACTGCGGCCGCTCCACCACCATCAGACCGTCCGCCCCAATGGACAGGCGGCGCTCGCACAGCCGCCGGGCCAGGGCGGGAAAGCAATCCGCCGACAGCCCCTCCTGTAGATTGTTGAGGATAATAAAGTCGTTGCCTGCGCCGTTCATTTTCCAAAACTGCATCGAAGGCTCCCTCCCATTAAACGTGCTCCTTGTCTCATTGCCTATGCAAGCTGCATGCCAGGCGGCCAAGGGAGGCGAAGTTCAGCGGTTCCAACAAAATATGGCCGTCAAATTCAGACAGAATCCGCAAAACATGGGGCGCAAGATCCAGCATACCCGGAACCTGGGTGAAAAAAACGGGAAAGGGAGTTCGGATTTCCGAACTCCCTTTCCCAAAAACAGGACGTGTTTAGTCCAGTTGGTATTCCTTCAGCTTGCCGTAAAACACGGTCTTGGACAGGCCCAGCAGCTCCATGGCCTTCACACGGCTGCCGCCGCACTGGGCCAGGGTCTGCCGGAGAATCTGCCTTTCCTCCCGCTTGAGCCGTTCCTTCAGCGTGAGCGGGGCGGGCGCTGTGCCCTCCAGGTGGATGTGCTCGGCATAGATAAGCTCCGACTCGGAGAGGGCCACGGCGTTCTCCAGTACGTTTTCCAGCTCCCGGATGTTGCCCGGCCAGTTGTAGGCCAGCAGCTTGCCAAAGGCCTCGCCGGACAGGCTCCTGGGCGGGACGCCGTACTTCTGGGGAATCTTCTCCATCAGCCGGTCGATGAGGAAGCACACGTCCTCGGGACAACTGCGCAGGGGAGGCAGCTCCACAGAGAAGGCGCTGAGCCGGTAGTAGAGATCCTGGCGGAAGCGCCCGGCGGCCACCTCCGCCCTCAGATCCCGGTTGGTGGCCGCCAGGATGCGCACATCCACCGGCACGGACCGGGTGGAGCCCACCCGGCAGACCACCTTGTTCTGGATTACACTGAGCAGCTTGGCCTGGATCTGGAGGGGGATCTCGCCAATCTCGTCCAGGAAGATGGTGCCGCCGTCGGCCGCCTCAAAAAAGCCCGCCTTGCCCTGGGGGTTCGCCCCTGTGAAGGCGCCCCCCACATAGCCGAACATCTCGCTTTCAAACAGGGTGGGGGAGATGGTGGCGCAGTCCACCGTGACGAAGGGGCCGCGGCGGGGCTGGGCCTGACGGATGGCCTGGGCGAGGAAGGACTTTCCGGTGCCGTTCTCGCCGGTGATCAGGATGCCACAGTCCAGCTGGGACAGCTTGTAGACCCGGTGCCGGACGGAGGCCGGCAGGGTGTCGAAGCCGAAGCGCTCCGCAAAGGACGCCTCCTGGGGCGCGTCCTTGCGGGCGGTCTCCCGGTAGGTCCGCTCGGCCATCTTGATGGCATTGTTGCGCTCCAGGATGGTCACATGGATATCCTCAATGTTCCGGAACTTGACGATCACTCCGTCCGGGCGTCCGCCCTCCGCCCCGGGCACGGGGAGAAGGGTGGCCACCAGCTCAAAGCCGTTGATCTCGTACTCCCGGTCCTCAAGCCTCGGCGCCTGTCCGTTGAGCACCCGGGCGAGATCCCGCTCAAACTGCGCCCCCTCAAAGAAGTCGCGGAAGTGATAGCCCTCCACCTGGAGGGACAGCCCGGCCCGTTTTTCGCTGTAGGAGCCGCCCCGGAGCAGGTGGCCGATGCCCTCCCTGCGGGCGGAGTAGCCCTTCTCCTGCCAGAACTTCACCCGGCCAGTCGCCCCGTCCAGAACCACCATCTGTCCAATGCAGCGGAAATACCCGATGGTGTAGACGGTGTCCCTTACCGTAACGGTGACGCTGCGGCGCTCGATGGACAGGCGGATCGGGATCCCCTCACAGACGGTCTCCAGACAGAGGCTGTCCGCGTCCTGGTCTGGCAGGAACTTGTAGACGGGCCGCCGGCCGGGCATGTCGAAGACGCCTGCCGCCACCAGCCGGTCGTTGACGCGGAGCCTGGGCTCCCGGATGCCGATACGGGCGAGATCCTCCGGCCGCAGCGCCCCGTCGTCCGCGCCGATGGCTGTGTCGGCGATCAGCACCAGGTCGCCCGGCTCCAACCGCCCGGCGGGGTGGGGGTGCTGGCTGTTGTGGTAGAGGCCGAACCTCACCTTGGCCTGCTGGTTGATATGGGTGATGATGCCATCCCGATCCAGGGTGAAAATGGCATGGGATGAGGAATCCATGAGACATTGCAGAAGATCCATAGCGGTGCTCCTCTCCGGGCGGGCCGGGAAATCACCTCTATTGTACGGGAGAAAGGAGCCGGTGTAAATACCGGATTTGGAGGGGGTTCGCCGCCTGTATGCAGAAACGCACCTGACTTCGGAGGGAAATCAGGTGCGCATTCCCCGTGGGGCTCAGCAGCGGGCGGAGAGGACGCGCAGGATGTCCTCTGCCGGGGGCGGGCAGCCCGGGACGCGCTCTTTGGCGTAGTTGCAGCAGGCGCCGACCCCAAGGCCGTCGAAGGGAATCCCCCGCCAGCCCTGGCCGATGGCGATGGGGATGCCCCGCACGCCGCTGGTGTGGAGGGCGCGCACCAGGCTTGCGTAGCAGGCCGAGCAGGCGCTTCTGGCCTGGACGGTGCGGGTGAGGGCGGCCACGGCGCCGGAGGGGGCGGGGTAGTCCGCCGCCGCGAAGGGCTCGTTGAGGCGCACCACATCCCCCTCCTCCAGCCGGGTGGAGCCGGCCCCCCAGGCCTCGGCCATCTGGATATAGGGCACCTGCTCCAGGGCCAGGCCCATAAGGCGGCAGCCGTAGGCGTCCAGCTGCACGGGGTCCTCACCCAGCAGCATCCGGCCCGTGGGGACGGGGTTGCCCCCCTCCTCAAAGTCCAGATCCCCGCAGAGGCTGTCCACGATGGTCAGCTCCGGCCGCAGGGCGGCGGCCAGGGCGGCGATGGGGCGCATCAGCCCCTCGGCGTGGAAGCGCCGCTTCTCCCGGTCGGGCAGGCAGCCCTTGCAGTTTTTTAGGGCGCAGGTCATGGCGGTCTGGCAGTGGCCCTTGAGCACGGGCAGGTTGATGAGGTAGTCCGCGTCCAGGGCGCGGCAGCAGATGTCCATGGGCCGCAGGGGGGTGTCCACCCGGCGGGTCTTGTCCCGCTTGAGGTCGAAGAGGGGCACGCCGTACTTCTTCCCCACCGCCTCGTATCCCGCCGCCCGGAAGGCCCGGCCGGTGTCGTCCCCCACCCAGGAGCCCTCGATGATGGAGATATCCCGGAAGCCATGGTCACGCAGATACTCGATGGCGCCAGACAGGACGCCGGCGTGGGTGGTGGCGCCGGTTTCGGGGGAGGCGGCCACCACCAGGTTGGGCTTGAGGGCCACCGAGGCCCCGGAGGGGATTTTGCACGCTGCGCCGGCGGACTCCATCAGGGCGCGGGTCATGGCGTGGGCATTGGTGCCAAAGATCTCATAGATGCGGCTCATTGCGGCAACTCCTTTTCTTGCGTGGCGCACTCGGGACGGAAATAGGCGGCGGCCAGGGCGATGAAATACTGGGCGGATTTGGACAGGTAGCGATTGCGCCGGTAGCAGGCAGACACGGTCCAGGCGGGATGGGCAGACAGGCGGAAGCAGGCCACGTCCTCCACCCCCTGAACGTAGTAGGCGGGGACGATGGAGCAGCTCAGCCCCTTCTGTACCATGGAGACATTGGCCCGGTTGCTGGCGGTCTCCAGAAAGAGGTTGGGCTTTCGCCCCGCCCGCTCAAACAGGGGGTCGATGACCTCCCGCTGGGTGGAGGAGCGGTAGATGAGGCAGAAGGTCAGGTCCCAGAGGCACTCCGTGTCCAGCACCGTCAGGGGCGCGCCCGGCGGCGCGGCCCTGGCCGCCAGCGGATGGCTGCGGGGCGTGATGAGCAGGAACTCCTCCCGCAGGAGGGGGACGCAGGTCAGCCCCGGAACCTCCCCCTCCGGCCTGGAGATGAAGCCCAGATCCAGCTCGTCCCCGGCCAGCATCTCCAACTGCCGCCGGACGCTGATCTCCCGCGGGGTCACTGTCACCTCGGGATAGCTCTGATAGAACCGTGGGTACACGGCCATGAACATCTCCATGCCCCGCTCCGGGGCGAAGGCAAGGGAGAGGGTGCCCCGCCTCCGGTCGGCGATGTCGTGGATGATGCGGTAGGCCTCGTTTTTCAGCTCCAGCATCCGGCGGGCGTACTCCACGTAGACCCGCCCGGCCTCGGTGAGGGCAAAGCTGCTGCGGGAGCGGAAAAAGAGGCGGGTGCCCAGCTCATGCTCCAGCTTGAGAAGCTGCTGGTCCAGGGCGGACTGGGTGATGAACAGCTTGGCCGCGGCCTTGCTGATACCGCCCTCCTGGGCGATGGTGAGGATATAGGTCATCTGTTTGACGTCCATGGCCGATCACTCCTTGCCGGTAAAAGGGCGCGCCCCCGGCTCCGCGTGGGAAGGTCGGGGGCGCAGCGGGGGAAAGGAACCACTCAGCGGTGGATGAGAAGCACCGCCACGTCGTTGACATTGGTGCCCGTCGCCCCCGTGTGGAGCAGGCCGCCGCAGGCGGCCAGGGCGTGGTAGGCGTCGTTGTTCTTCAAAACCTCAAAGATGCGCACGCCCTGCCTGGCCAGCCGCTCCTTTGTCCCGCCGTCCACGAAGCCGCCGGCGGCGTCGGTGGGGCCGTCGGTGCCGTCGCTGCCCAGAGAGAACACCGCCGTGTCCTCCAGTCCGGCGATGCCGGCGGCGGCGGAGAGGGCCAGCTCCTGGTTGCGCCCGCCCAGGCCGGAGCCGGTCAGGTGCACCACGGTCTCCCCCCCGGCCAGGAAGGCCAGGGAGCGCTCCGTATCCTGGTGGGCGCGGGCTACGGCGGCCAGGAAGGCCCCCGCCTCCCGGGCCTCGCAGTCCAGGCTGTCGGTGAGCAGCACCGGCTCATAGCCCAGTTCCCGGCAGGCCGCGGATGCGGCGGCGCACAGCTCCCGCACGCTGCCGGTGATAAGAGTCTCCACATTGTCCAGAACCTTGGGCGTCTCCCGCTCCAGGCACTGGGAGGCCTCGGGCGACAGGCGCAGGCCGTACTGCTCCGCGATGCGGCGGGCATCGGCACAGGTGGAGGAGTCGGGGTAGGCCGGGCCGGAGGCGATCATGTCCAGCGGATCGCCGATGATATCCGACAGGACGATGGAGAATACCTTTGCCGGGGCGCAGTGCTGGGCAAACCGCCCGCCCTTGACGGCGGAGAGCCGCTTGCGGATGGTGTTCATCTCCACGATGTCCGCCCCGCTGGCCAGAAGGCTCTGGGTGATGGACTGGAGCTCCTCCTGGGGGACCAGCGGCGCCTCGAAGAGGGCGGAGCCGCCGCCGGAGAGGAGAAAGAGGACGGTGTCCTCCGCCGTCAGGCCGTCCGTGAGGGCCAGCGCCTCCTCCGTGGCGGAAAAGGTGTCCTGGTCGGGGACGGGATGCCCCGCCTCCCGGATGAGCAGGGAGCCGATGGGGCCCTGGGCATGGCCGTGCTTGGTGATGATGATGCCGCCGTCCAGCCGCCCCCCCACGCAGTCGCAGGCGGCGCGGGCCATAGACCAGGCGGCCTTGCCCACGGCCACCAGCACCACCCGGCCGCCCTGAAAGGGGTTCCCCTCCAGGGCGCGGCGAACCGCCGCGTCGGGCTGGACAGCGGCGATGGCCCGGCGGACAATCTGATCACAGTCGTTTCTCAGTTTCATGCGTTCCTCCATGGTCGCCTCGCGGAGAGGCTTAAATCAGGCCGGCCTCAGACATGGTGCGGCGGAAGCCCTCCTTGGCGGGGCCCTCCGGGGTGGGGAGGCTGGGCCGGTAGGGCGCGCCCACATCCCGGCCGCGGAGCGCGGCCATGTCCTTGGCCGCCACGGGGAAACTGGCGGGATCCATGGCCAGACGGACGGGGTTGAGCTTGAACTGGGCCTCCAGGCTGCCCGGGAGATCCCCGGCGGCAAACTTGTTATAGACGTCGGTGATCAGCTCGGGCATGAAGTTGGCCGCGGTGCACACGCCGCCCACCGCGCCGTGGCACAGGCTGGCGTACAGCAGGGTGTCCTTGCCGCCAAAGACCTTGAAGCCCACGTCGCGGGTACGGCGGATGAATTCACTGGTCAGAGTGATATCGCCGCTGGTGTCCTTCATGCCCACAATGTTCTCCACCTGGTGGGCCAGGGCGTCCACCAGATCGGCGGTGAGGGTGTAGCCCACCCGGCCGGGGTTGTTGTAGAGCAGCATGGGGGTGCCGGGGACGCTTTCGGCAATGGCCTTGAAGTGCTGGAACAGCTCGTCATAGGTGGGCTTGAGGAACATGGGCTGTAGCACGCTGACGCCGGCGGCGCCGTTGGCCACGGCCATTTTGGCCAGACGGCAGCACTTCTGGGTGCGGATGGCGCCAATGCCGAAGTAGACGGGGACGCGGCCAGCGGCCTGATCCACCATAATCTTCAGGCCCCGCTCCATCTCGTCCTCTTCTACCATATAGAACTCGCCGTTGCTGCCAAAGGCCAGAATACCGGACACGCCGCCCTTGATGACGTAGTCCACCTGGTCGCGGAGCCTGGCCTCGTCAATGCGCTCCTCCCCGTCGATGGGGGTGAGTATGGGCACCACGACGCCCTTGATAAAATCCGTATTCATGATCGATCACCTCGCACTCGTGTCGGGCGGCCTTACAGGGACTCGATGCCGGTGAGCTTCTTGTAGTACTTGATGATGGAGCTGTGATCGTCCTGGCCGCAGCCGTTGTTGTGCAGCCACTGGAAGATCTCCTGCACCGCGGCGGTCATGGGCAGGGGGGAGCCCACGGTGTGGGCGCAGTCCAGGGCGTTGTTCAGATCCTTGATGTGCAGGTCAATCTTGAAGCCGGGCTTGTCGTTGCCCTCGATCATCATGGGGGCCTTGGCGTTCATGACGGTAGAGCCGGCCAGACCGCCGCGGATGGCCTGGAACACCAGCTCGGGATCCACGCCCGCCATCTTGGCCAGGGTCAGGGCCTCGGACAGGGCCTGGATGTTGCAGGCCACGATAATCTGGTTGGCCAGCTTGGTGGTGTTGCCCGCGCCCACGTCGCCGCAGCGCACCACAGAGGCGCCCATGGCGCCCAGGATGTCCTTGTACTGGTCAAAGACCTCCTGCTTGCCGCCCACCATGAAGGACAGGGTGCCGTCGATGGCCTTGGGCTCGCCGCCGGAGACGGGGGCGTCCAGCATCTCGATGCCGCGCTTGGCCAGCTCCGCCGCGATCTCCTTGGAGGCCACGGGGTTGATGGAACTCATGTCGATGAACACGCTGCCCGGCTTCATGTGGGCGGCCACGCCGTCCTCCCCCAGCATGACAGCCTTTACCTGGGGGCTGTTGGGTACCATGGTCAGCACCACGTCGCAGGTCTCGCCGATCTCTGCGTTGGTGGCGGCCTTGGCCCCGGCGGCTACGATCTCGTCCACGCTGGCCTGGTTCAGATCGCTGACCGTGAGGTCATAGCCCGCCTTGAGCAGGTTCTTCGCCATGGGCTTGCCCATAATGCCAAGACCGATCAGTCCGATTTTCATAATACATTTCCTCCTTAAAATAATAGCACAGATTGGGGTGGATAGGAACTATAAAAGCGGGACTCACGCGTTGGCGCGGGCCACGTTTTTGGTGACAATCACATCGGCGCCCAGGCCGCACACGTCGGCCAGGGCCACCTGCCCGACGGCGGTGGGGGCCTGGAGCCGGACGGTGTTGATGACCTCCATCACCCGAAAGATCTCCTTCTTGGGGATGGGGTGGCTGAGCCGCACGCTGGCCAAGGGCAGTTCGCCGCCCTCCACTAGTACGCTGGTGGCGATGTTGCGCTGGGGGTCGGTCAGCTCCTGGCGGACATAGGCGTCTCCCTTGGGACAGGCGGCACCCTGGACGGCGTACACCGTGTCCCCCTCATATTCGGCTGTGATCTCACAGCCATTGGGGCAGATAATACAGGTAAAACTCCGCGTCACTGTACGCTCACCTCCAAATCACCGGACTGCTCCAGCGCCGCGGCGCGGATGGGAAGCTGAAGCATCTCGGCAGGGAGTGCCTTGGGCAGCCTGCGCCGCAGCACCTCGCGGCCGTCCTGCGTCACGGTCAGGGTGACGGCCTTCATGGGCCGGGACACCCGCAGGGAGAGGGTGAAATCCCGGCTGCCGCTGATGCGCTGGGGGATGACGTGGCCCACGTTGCCGCCCGCCCTGACCTCCAGGGGACAGGGGGGAAGAGCATGGTTTTTCAGGTACTCCGCCGCCGACGAGGCCAAGGCCTCCGCCTCCAGGGAGACGAAGTCCACCAGATCGTGGACATGGAGCACGTTGCCCGCGGCAAAGACGCCGGGAATGCTGGTCTGGTAGTGCTCATCCACAAAGGCGCCCTTGGTGCGCCCGTCCACCGCCAGGCCGGAGCCGTTGGCGATGTCCCCGGCGGGGATGAGGCCCACCGAGAGAATCAGCGTGTCGCACTCTACCCGCTCCTCCGTGCCGGGGATGGGGCGGAGGCGTTCGTCGACCTGGGAGACCGTAACGGCCTCCAGACGCGCCCGGCCGTGAATATCGGTGACGGTATGGCTCAGGTACAGGGGGATGCCATAGTCGTTGAGGCATTGCTCGATGTTGCGGGGCAGGCCGCTGGGATAGGACTGCACCTCATAGACGGCCTTCACATGGGCCCCCTCCAGAGTCATGCGGCGGGCCATGATCATGCCGATGTCGCCGCTGCCCAGAATGACCACCTCCCGGCCCACCATGAGGTTGCGCAGGTTGATGTACTCCTGGGCCACGCCGGCGGTATAGATGCCCGCCGGGCGGCTGCCCGGAATGGCCAGGGCGCCCCGGGTACGCTCCCGGCAGCCCATGGTGAGAATCACCGCGTCGCCCCGGAGCCGTTTGAGCCCGGCGGGGCCGGAGGCGGTGACGGTGCGGTCGGCCTCCAGGGAGAGAACGGTGGTGTCGGTAAGACAGGGGATGCCCAGCTCCTCCGCCTGGGCCACGAACCGCTGGGCGTACTCGGGGCCGGAGAGGGTCTCGCCGAAGCGGGTGAGGCCGAAGCCGTCGTGGATGCACTGACGGAGGATGCCGCCGGGGCGGTGCTCCCGCTCCAGCACCACCACGTCGTCGATGCCTTTCTGCCTGAGCCGGATGGCGGCGGCCAGGCCGGCGGGCCCGCCGCCGATGATTACCGCCTGATGGCGTTCCACGTTCATGCCGGCTCCCCTCCTTTCACTGACCCGGTGAACATCCAGGAGCCCTCCGGCCCCAGGTGGATGTCCCTGAAGTCCTCTCCCAGCTCCCGGCGGAGGGCCTCGGTGATGCGGGTCTCGCAGTAGCCGCCCTGGCAGCGGCCCATGGTGGCACGGGTGCGCACCTTGATGCCGTTGACGGTGTGGACGCCCAGGGGGTTGTGGATGGCCTGGAGAATTTCGGCCTTGGTGACCTTCTCGCAGCGGCAGAAGATCTCGCCGTAGTCCGGGTTCTCCGCGATGGCGGCGGCCCGCTCCTCGTCGGTCATATCGGCAAAACGGCGGATGCCGTGCCGGATGGGATTAAAGTCGGGATTGGGCTCCAGCGCCTCCTGCCGGGCGATGAGGGCCACGGCCCGGCGGGCCAGCGGGAGGGCGGAGGTGACGCCGGGGGACTCAATGCCCACCAGGTTGACCACGCCGGGCGCCTCGTCCCGGCACTCCAGTACGAAGTCCTGCACCGCGCCGGTGGCGGGGTCGATGCGCTTGGGCCGGATGCCGGCAAAATTTCGGATGAAGTAGGCGCGGTCCATGTGCTTGAACATCCGCGAACCGCTCTCAATGAGGCCGTCCATGGCGGCCTGGGTGGACTCGTAGTCCTGGAAATCCCGGGCCAATTGGCTGTCGGGCCCCACCAGTACATTTCCGTCCACGGTGGGCGTGGCGTGGGTGTCAAACGTATTGTCCGGATTGGGGGCGGGATAGACGGGAATCCTGGCAGACTGGCCCGCCAGCTTGTCAAGGACGAAGTATTCGCCTTTAACCGGCTTAATGACATAGCCGGGAATGCCCAGCTGCCCGCTGACCACAGCGGAGTTGAGCCCCGCGCTGTTCACCACCCAGCGGGTGTGGAAGTCGCCCCTGGTGGTGTGGAGCAGGTGGGTGCCGTCGGCCTGCCGGGTCTCGCCGGTGAAAGCGCAGTTGAGGTGGTACTCCGCCCCGTTGTGAACCGCGTTCTCCGCCAGGGCGATGGTGTAGAGGAAGGGATCCAGAATACCGCTGGCCGGGCACCACATGGCGAAATTGCCGCCGGAGCTGGGGTCAAGCTCATCCATCCGCTTGCGGTCGATGAGCTCCAGGCCCTTCACGCCGTTGGCCTCGCCGCGGGCCATGAACTGCTCCAGCCGCTGGCGGTGCTCATCGGTGAAGCCCACAATGAGCTTTCCGGTGCGCTTAAAGGGGACATCCAGCTCGCGGGCTACTTGGTCGAACTCCTGGTTGCCCTCCACGGCGCAGATGGCCTTGAGGGAGCTGGTCTTATAGAGGAACCCGGCGTGGAGCATACCGGTGTTGCGCCCGCTGGTCTGGGTGCAGACGTCGCTCTCCTTCTCCAGCACGGCGATGCGCAGCTTGTACCGGGAGAGCTCCCGGGCGATGGCGCTGCCCACCACCCCACCGCCGATGATGACGACATCATAGGACTGCTGCATAGGGATGGCTCCTTTCTCCATCAAAGGAACAGGGTCAAAATGGGGACGGTGACCAGGCTGGTCAGCGTCGAGATAAACACACACTTGGAGGCGAACTGGGCGTCCGCCCCGTATTTCTGGGCCAGGATGGCGGTGGTGGAGCCGATGGGCATGCCGGTGAGCACCACGCTGACCCCGGCGGTGAGGGGATCCACCCTCAGCAGCCGCAGGGCCACGAGGCACACGGCGGGCAGCAGGAGCTGGCGCACCGCCACCAGATAGAAGCACTTGGGGTCGAACACGGTCTTGAGGGGCACGTCGGCCAGGATGGCCCCCACCAGGGCCATGGCCATGGGAGAGGTGCAGGCGCCCAGATTGTCCACCGCGGTATCCACAAAGTGGGGCAGGGGGAGCTGGAAGAGCATCCATACCAGCCCCACCTCCACGGCGATGATGCCGGGGTTGAGCAGCACCTTTCGGACGGCCTGCTTGGCGTCGGCCTTGGTAAACAGGGAGATGCCGGCGCTCCACATGAGGATGCGGGTGGGGATGATGAACAGGGAGCCCAGAAAGAGGCCCTTGTCGCCGTAGGCGCCGCTGACCACGGGCAGTCCGGCAAAGCCGGAGTTGGTGACCAGGGTGCCGTACTGGAGGATGCTCTTCTCCCCATAGGGAAAGCGGTTGTAGAGCACCTTGCCCAGCAGCAGGGCCGCCGCGGCCATGACGGTGGCGATGAGGACGGCCACGCCCCCCTGCTTGAGGGACTCCAGGCTGAACTCCATGTGGAAGGACTCAAAGATCATGCAGGGCAGGGTGATGAGCACCACAAAGTCGGTCAACTTATCCCGGGCCGCGTCGTTGAAAATGCCCTTCTTGCGGCAGAAGAAGCCCACCGCCATGTAGATGAAGAGGACGGTCTGCACGTCCACCATCTTGAAAAAGCTGTCCATACTACCCCTCGATGGGGGTGAGAAGGGCCCCGTCCCCGTCAAATTCCAGCGGCTCGGGCTCAGAGCAGGCCGCCACGCCGGGCCATTTACCCGCCTTCACGTCCCTGTAATAGGCCTCGCTGAGCATGATGCGGCCGATGTGGAGGCTGTTTGGGATGCGGATGATCCGGGCGCGGCTGCGGTCGATGCCGGTGCAGGTGCGGATACACATCTGAATAGCCTCCCTGTCGTTGGCCACCACGCAGGGGATGCGGGCGGAGGTGAGGACGGTAGAGGTGAGACAGTTGGGGTACATCTTTTCCGTGTCGATTTTGTCAAAGAACCGCTTTGTGATCACGTTGGCCAGGCCCACGCCCAGGGCGTTGCCGTGGCTGGCCGCGCTCAGATCGAGAAAGCAGGTGCGCTGCACCTCCACCCCGCCGTGGGCGTACTCGGTGGAAAAGGTGCCGGTGATGTTGGGGTCCACGCCGGTGCCCGAGTAGTTCTTGCCCGTCTCGTCCACCACCAGCACGTCGCAGGCGCCCACCAGCAGGGAGGGCATCCGCTCAAAGGCAAACTGGAGCAGCTCCGGCTCCCGGGCGAGAATGTCGTCCCTGTCGATGGCCTCGATGCGGCAGGTCTCGTCATAGGCGTTCTCGATACAGGGCAGGGCAAAGAGGATGGGGGCCCTGGCCAGAATGACCTTGGCGATGGAGGGGATGTTGGCCCCGATCTTGCCCATGCCGTCGGAGTGGACCCGCTCGGCCCCCTTCTGCTTGCCCAGGCCCACGGCGAGCATCTTGCAGGGCCCGCTCTCGTAGGGGCCGCGGAAGGCGTTGTGGGGCTTGAGGCGGCAGGAGACGATGATACCGTCGGCCTCATAGGCGTTTTTGTCCAGGTACACCGGCAGGCCGGTGTCGGAGGTGCCCAGCTCCACCACCTCCATGCTGCTGCGGATCTCACAGCCCATGGCCTCCGGGGTGATGCCGTAGCTGGCCAGCACCTCCAGCTGCCCCTCGGCAGTGGCGCCGCCGTGGCTGCCCATGGCGGGCACAATGAAGGGGACGGCGCCCCTGGCCTTTACAAAGTCCACGATGGACCGGGTGATGAGGTCCACGTTGGCGATGCCCCGGCTGCCCGCCGTGATGGCGATGGACATGCCGGGCCGGATTTTGGAGCGGAAGGGCTCCCGGGACAGCTCCCCCGCCACGGCAGCGGGGATGTCTGCGGGGGCAATGCGCTCCCGGGGGAAGAGCTGCTCGGCGCGGAACATGCGGGGAATGGGCACGTCGGCCAGCAGACGGGAGACGACGCCCCCCTGTTTGATTTCCATACCAAACCGACCTTTCTCTTGTCAGGTAATAGGCGCGGGATTGAAGATGCACAGGTCGTTGTGGAAGCCGTACTGGTCGGAGTAGGGCTTCTTCACGCCGCTGGCCACGTCCAGAATCAGGTGGAACAGCTCGGCGCCCACGTCGGCGATGGTCTTCTCGCCGGTGGCGATGGGGCCGGCGTTGACGTCGATGAGGTCAAACCAGTGCTCCTTCATCTCGTTGCGGGAGCAGACCTTGATGACCGGGGCGGCGGCCAGCCCGTAGGGGGTGCCCCGGCCGGTCATAAAGACCTGAAGCCCGATGCCGCTGGCCAACTGGCAGGGCCCGCAGACGATGTCGCTGGCGGGAGTGGCGGCGTAGATCAGGCCGTGCTTATGGGGCTTCTCTGCCGGGGAGAGCACCTCCTCGATGGGGGCGGTGCCCGACTTGGCGATGGAGCCCATGGCCTTCTCTACGATGTTGGCCAGGCCGCCCTTCTTGTTGCCGGGGGTGGGGTTGGCGTCCCGGTCCACGCCGCCGGCGTCCAGGTAGTCGTCGTACCACTTCATCTCGGCGGCCAGCTTGTCCCGGGCGGCCGCGTCGCGGCAGCGGGCGGCCAGCAGATGCACTCCGTCGCGCACCTCGGTGACCTCGCTGAACAGCACGGTGGCGCCGCCCTTCACCAGCATGTCGGCGGCGTAGCCGGCGCTGGGGTTGGCGGTGAGGCCGGAGAAGGCGTCGGAGCCGCCGCACTGCATGCCGATGAGCAGCTCGCTGAGGGGCAGCGCCTCCCGGCGGCGCTCGTTGAGCCGTTTCAGCTTCCGCTCGGCCATCTCCATCAGGGCCTGCATCATGGCGTCGTGGCCCCGGTAGTCCTGGAGGGTGAGGGTGTTCTCCGGGGTGATGTCCTCCGGGGGGAGCACCATGTCGTAGGTGAGCTTTTCACAGCCCAGGCCCACCACCATCAATTCGCCGCCGAAGTTGGGGTGGCGGATGAGGTTGGTGACCGCCCGGATGGGGATGTGGGCCTCCCGGGCCTTAATGGCCACGCCGCAGCCGTAGGGGTGGTTCACTGCCACCACGCCGTCCACATTGGGGTACTTGGGCAGCAGCTCCCGCTTGATGCGCTCCACCGCCACGTTGACCACACCGGCGGCGCACTGGACGGTGGTGACAATGCCCAGCAGGTTGCGGGTGCCGGCGGGGCCGGTTTTGTTGCGGTAGCCCATCCAGGTTCTGCGGGGCGGATCGGGCAGCTCTTCCATGGGGACGAGGCTGGTCCCGTAGGGCATGTCGTCCAGGCCGGGGGACTGAGGCAGGTCCAGCATGTGCTCGTTGATCCAGGCCCCAACGGGGATGGGAGCCTTGGCGTAGCCCAGCACCACGCCGTAGCGGACCACCTCGCCCCCCTTGGGGATGTCAGTCAGGGCGATCTTGTGGGCCTGGGGGATGTCCTCCCGGGTGACGACGCCGGGCATGACCCCGGTGCCGCGGGGGATGTCGTGGACCGCGATGGCTACGTTGTCCGCGTCCTTGACCTTGATGTAAAGCGGTGCGCTCATAGACGAATTACTCCCTTTTGGCCGATGTCATTCCACCGGACGCGGGGCGCGCCGGACGGAATGACATCGAGGTGTTATGATGATTACTGCTTGCCGGAGAGCTCCTTCTCCTGGCGCTTGGCCTTGCGGTTGTCCAGAACGGCGTAGACCACGGACAGGATGATCAGCGCCCAGATAACCCAGCTCATGGGGCGCACGAACAGGCCGGTCAGGGAGCCGTTATAAGCGGTGAGCACCTGAATGAAATAGTCCTCCAGGTCGCCGCCCAGAATGAAGCCGATGAGGAAGCAGGACACGGGGAAGTGGAACTTCTTGATCAGAAGGCCCACAATGCCGAAGAGCAGCAGGCACCACACGTCGAACATGCGGCCGTTGAGGGTGGCGTAGGCGCCCACGGTGCACATCATGAGCACCACGGGGTACAGGCGCTCCTGGGGAATGAGGACGATCTTCGCCAGCAGCTTTACCGGGAAGAACATGACCAGGTACATCAGGATATTGCAGCACAGCAGGGCCACCAGAATGGTGTTCCAGATCACCGGATTGTTGGTGATGAACAGGGGGCCCACCTGAATGCCCTGGAGCATGAAGGCGCCGATCAGGACGGCGGTGGTGGAGTCGCCGGGAATACCCAGGCTCAGCAGGGGCACCAGGGCGCCGCCGGTCAGGCCGTTGTTGGAAGTCTCAGAGGCGATCAGGCCCTCGGGCACGCCGGTGCCCAGCAGCTCGGGGTGCTTGGACCAGCTCTTGGCCTGGGAGTAGGCGATCAGGGAGGCCGCGGAGCCGCCCACACCGGGCAGGATGCCCATGAAGGTGCCCAGCAGGGCGGAGCGGAACACATTGATGATCTGCCCCTTGAAGTCGTGGAGAAGGCTGAACTTGACGTTGTTCTTGACCTCCAGCGTGTCATCCTTGCTGTAGGAGGCGTGCATGCCAGTCTCACACTGCTGGAGCATCTCGGAGACGGCGAACAGGCCGATGAGCACGGGGAAGAGCTGGAAGCCGCTCTGCATCTGGCTCTCCAGGAACTCAGGGACCATGCGGTATTCATTGTTGACGGAGAACTGGTTCATCATGGCCACCAGCACGCCCAGCATACCGATCCACAGGCCGCGGAGCATCTGGCCCCGGGACAGGGCGGCGATGACGGTGAGGGCGAAGAGGATGATGAGGAACTTCTCCACAGCGGAGAACTTGATGGCCCAGCCGGCCAGGATGGGGGTGAAGAGGGCCAGCACCACCAGGGAGATCATGCCGCCCATGAAGGAGGAGGTGACGCCGATTTTCAGGGCGCGTTCTCCCTCGCCCCGCAAGGCCATTGGGTGTCCGTCGAAGGTCGTACACACCGACGACGGGGTGCCGGGAATGTTGATGAGGATGGCGGGGACCAGGCCGCCGGAGATGCCGCCCACATAGAGGCCCAGCAGCAGATAGAGGGCCATCTCCATGGAGTAGGCGTAGGTCAGGGGGAGGAACACGGCCACGGCCATGGTGGCCGTCATACCGGGGATGGCGCCGAAGATGATGCCGATGACGACGCCGAACAGGGCCACGGCGATGTACTCCGGGCCGATCACGAAGGGCAGTTCAAATCCCATGAATCACACCAGCCTTTCTTTAGTAGAGAATGAAGCCCAGGGACGGAATCTCAATGGTGAGGAGACCGGAGGGCAGGGTGATGGCGAACGCGGTGCCGAACACAACGCTGATAATCAGGCAGGCCACCACGGAGATGATCAGGCTGGTGATGTGGTACCTGGGGTTTTTCAGCTGCGCCTTGTTGGCAAACAGGGTGTTGAACAGGAACAGGCAGATGATGGACCAGAAGGTGAAGCCCAGCTTGTCCAGCAGGAAGAAGTAGACCACCATCAGGGCGATCGTACCCCAGAATTTGAACTTGTCGTAGTGTTCCACGAAGAAGCGGCCGGGCTTGACAAAAAAGCCCTTGCCCGCCTTGATCCGGGCCCGCCCCTCCAGGGCGATCAGCAGGACGCCCAGAATCACCAGAATTCCAATGGTGATGATGGGGAAAATCCAGTGCTGGGTTGAATACTCCACATTGATACGCATCTTATTACCTCTCTTTCGCAGGGTGGTATCACAGAATATCACCCCGCTGAAGCGCCAACCGCCGGCTGGGCTTCAACGGGGTGACACTCCAACAGATATTAGGTCAGCTCGTCCAGGCCGGGGGCCACGTCGATGATCTCCTGGCCAATGTCCCGCTTGTCGCTGATGAACTGGCGGGAGGCCTCCAGATCCGCCTCCTCGGCGGTGACGGCGCTGTAGAGCAGGCCGGCCATCTCAGCCTGGAAATCGGGGTTCTCACAGACCTTCTGCATGGCGGCGGCGATCTCATTCAGAATGCCCTCGTCCATGTCCTTGGGGAAGAGCATGAAGAAGTCCTTGTTGAAGTCGAAGGGCTCGCCGTTGAAGGTGATGCCGTCGTCGGCCATGGAGATAACGCCGCTGCCCTCCAGGTTGCCGCAGGTGTCAAAGAGCTTCATGGCCAGCTGGGCGTCCACGCCCTCCTTGGTGAACTCCACGCAGGAGGAGTAGTCGGCGTAGATGATGTCGGTGTTGCCGTCCCAGAGGCGCTGCTTCTTTTCGTCGGTGGTGCCGCCCACCAGGGCCTTGATGCGGCTGGCCACCTCGTCGCCGTACTGCTCCTGAACCCACATATACCACACCACAAAGTCCAGGTGGGAGGCGGAGCCGGACTCAATGTTCACCCGCAGCTCCTCGCCGGGGTTATCGGCCAGCCACTGGGCGGCCTCATTCAGGTTGTTGTAGGGAGCGTCGGCCTTGGCCACAAAGCAGCCGCCGGGGTTGACGCCGATGCGGGGGCCGACGGTCAGGTTCTCCAGGGCGTAATCCTCACTGACCGCGCCGAAGAGTACGCTCAGGAACGCCATGTCGTGGAACATCATGATGGTGGTGCCGTCGCCCTTGGCCTTGGAGATGGTGTCCAGCGCCTGGGCGTTGCCGATGGCGTCCACCTTGCCGTTGAAGCCCATCTCCTCGCCCAGATAGCGGGTGACCATGTCGGCGATCATGTAGGAGTCGCCGCCGGTGGAGGTGGAGCCGATGACCACGCGGACGCGCTTGCCCTTCAGGCTGCTCTCGCCGGAGGCGGCGCTGCCGGTCGCCTCAGTGCCGGGATCGCCGGTGGAGGGAGTGCCGGTTTCCGTGTTAGAGGGGGTGCCGCCGCAGCCGGCCAGCAGGCCGACTGCCATGGAGGCGGAAAGGAGCAGAGCCGTCAATTTCCTGAACTTCATTGTTCAATTCCTTCCTTTCGTTCGGTTCATTCACTGGGGATGTTCCGTGCTTGCTTGCGGGGGATGGGGGCGCTTCACTACCGTGGCACTATGATAGCAGGCCGCGGCGCGGGTTTTCCATTCGCAAAAGGCAATGAAATGGGAGAGCAAATTTGTAAACTCTGTGTGGGTTTCAGAAAAATGAATTTAAGATTTCAAAAATACCCGTTCTGCGTTTCAAATATGGAAGATTTGTTTCGCTTATAACTGTAAATTTATAGAAAACATCGGTTGATTTTTATAGTTTGTCAGAAAAAACAAGTAAAATTTGTGCAAAACAGATAAGAGAAGGCGCGGTTTACCCTCCGACTGCTGCTCCTTGTGCGGAACAAAAATCTCTGTTACACTGAACATGAATACAAAGTTTTTGTACCGTTCTGGTCAAAAGGAGTGTCACACCATGAAATCAGAATCTGCGGAGCTGGTAAGCGGCCTCATCCGCCAATACCGCCGCCTGCGCCTGCTCTACCTGGGTTATCTGGCAGCGGCCGTCCTGGCGCTGGTCTTCTTCTTTGTGGACAAGCGCGTTACCCTGGCGCTGGTGGCGGCCAGCCTGGTCTACCACCTGGTGGTGGTACGGAGGGCGGGGAAGGCCTACCAGCGGGCCTTTGTCCACGCCTGCGGCCAGTGTACCCTGGCCCGGCGCCTCCAGGACGCCCGCCACACCGAAGCGCCCACCTTGGAGGAGGGGGAGCTGCGCCGCGCCCGCCTGATCGCCGCCAACGACGGCAAGGGCTCCGTCCTGGTGCGGGAGGGCGGCTCCGGTACCTACCACGGCCGCCGTGTGCGCCTGGGTGACGCCGGGTTTACCCATTCCTTCTCCATGGAGGGGAAAACCCACCACGAGTTCGTGGTGGGCACCTGGGTGACGGTGGAGCTGGGGAAGGACACCGGGCTGGACTGGCGGCTCATCCACGAGCGGGTGATGATGAAGCCGTCCCGGGACGCCATGCTGCGCCGGGAGAGCGGGCTGCGGCGGGTGGTGGGCTTCGGCCCCGGCTGGATGGAGGACGGCACCTGGTTTGCCCTCCGGCCGGAGGGCAAACCCGACGTGCCCGGTGACGCCTTCCTCGCCGCCCTGCGCCGGCTGTCCGCCGCCACCGACAAGCCCCTGGCCGTCTGCGTCCAGGGAGACCGCCTCCATGTCTTTGTCACCAACCGTATCCTGGGCCAGAAGGTATCCAGCCGCGTCCCGCCGAGCGCCGCCGTGGCCGAGGTGGATTTTCTCCCCGAGCTGGACGGAATTCTCAAGGCCTCGGACGCCCTGGTATAAAACTTCATGCGCCAAGAGCGCACCACGAAAACGGGCAAAGGCTTGTGGCGCATGAAGTTTATGCGCATATGGGCCGTCTCGGCCCATGCGCTTTGATTTCATGGCCGTGCCGCTGAAAGCGGCACATGGCCAATTTTGCTATACTTTTGCATAGCAAACAGCAGACAGGGTGCGCCCCCCGGTATCGCCGGGGGGCGCACCCTGTCTGCTGTTCGGTCAGCCCTCGAATCGGTCGCGGATGCCATACTGCTTCATCCGCCGCCAGAGGGTGGTTTTGCTGATGCCAAGCTCGGCGGCGGCCGCAGCCCGGCTGCCGCCATTGCGGGAGAGCACCTCCGCCAGCCGGGCGGCCTCGGGGGAGACGGCGGCGGGGAGGGCCTGCCCCTGGGCGCGGACCACCGGGAGGGGATATAACTCCTCCAGCAGGGAGCGCACATAGCCGTCGTTTACCGTGCGGGCGGGGGCGGTGAGCACCATGCGCTCCAGAAAGGCGCGGAGCTGGATATAGTTGCCCGGCCAGGGGTAGTCCATGAGCAGCCGCCGGGCCTCCCTGGTGAGCACCACATAGCGGTTGAACTTCACCACGCAGTCGTCCAGGCACATGTCGATGGCCTGGTTCAGATCGTCCGGGCGGGTGCGCAGGGGCGGCAGGCTCAGCCGCAGGGGGGTGAGCAGATAGTAGAGCTCGGGCTGAAAGACGCCGGCCTCCAGCTTGGGGGCCAGGTCCCCGGTCAGGGAACCGATGACCCGCGCCGCCACCGGGGTGGGGGTGTTCTCGCCCTGCACATGCACCACGCCCTCGCGGAGCAGACGGCAGAGCACCCGCTGCCCGCCGGGCGTGAGCTGGTCCAGGTTGTCCAGATAGAGCGTTCCGGTGTCCGCCGCCTTGCCCGCCCGGGACAGGGCGGCTTCCTGCTCAGGGGAGTGGGCCGCGCAGTCGAAGGTCACGAAGGGGCCCTTGGAACAGGGGCTGGCGTTGTGGATGCTCTGGGCAAAGAGGGACTTGCCGCTGCCCACCTCGCCGTAGACCAGGATGGGCTGCCCGGTTTCGGCAAAGGTGCGGGCCAGCTTTACCAGGCGGGACATCTCCCGGCTGGTGTGGTTCACGTCTTCAAACCGGCCGTGAGCCAGATAGCGCTGAAGCCGGTAGCGTTCCCGCAGAGCCCGCTCTCCCTGGCGCTCCATCTTCTGCATCTCATAGAAGGAAAATACCATGCCCTCCCCGGCGTCCCAGTCCGCCACGGGGGCGGCATTGGCCACCACGTGCACCCCCGCCACGTTGAGCACGGAGAAGTAGAGCTCCCGCCGCTGGGCCAGCGCGTCGGCCCAGAACTCGGCGTCCTCCCGGGGCATCAGCGTGGAAAGAGGGAGTCCCACCAGCTTCTCCCGCTCCTGCTCCAGGATCTTACAGGCCACGTCGTTGCTCTGGACGATGATTCCCCGGGCGTCCAGCTCCAGAATCCCGTTGAAGGAGTAGTCCAGCAGAACTTGCAGATGGGCCGTGTTGCGGCGCTCGGCGTCGGCGACCTGCCCCACGTTGCGGGCGTGGAGCAGGCTGGTGCGCAGGGAGTCCTCCGTCCCGTCGAAAAAGAGGGTGCGCTTGCCCAGCCGGCGGCAGTAGGCATTGACAAAGTCGCCGCCCAGAATGACATCCATCCCGTCGGCCACCGCCTGCTCCGCCCCGCGCTCCATCTCCGACAGGCCGGAGATAAAATAGGTGTGCAGCTCTATGTCGAAAATCTCCTCAAAGCCCTGAATATTGCCCACCATGTTGGGGATGGTCACCACGCCGATCTTCGGCCGCTCCAGATGGGAGACCAGGCTGCGGGCCCGGTGGAGCAGCCGGGCGATCTCCAGGCCGGTGAGCTGGATCTCCACCACCGGGAAGTCGGTGTGCTCCTTGAGAATGGACGCCTGGCGGCCTCGGGCCACCAGGATGTCGGCGCCTGTGCGCCGACAATCCTCCATGAGGTCTAGAATCCGCTCGGTGGGGACGGACTGGTTGAGCACCACATCCATCTCCAGCTCCCGGGCGATCCGCCCGGCGGGCTCCACCATCTCCTCACGGGGGAGCAGGAGCGCAAATCTCGCCATGTCGATTCCTCCTTCTGCTTCGTTCTCATCTTACCCCAAGGAAAGGCCGGTTGTAAAGATTGTAAAGCGGGAGATGGCGCGGCTGAAAAATCTCATTGGCGTGGGATCAAACGGCGCGGCCGGGACAGAGAAAATCCGTCCCGGCCGCGCCGTGTCTCTGAAACGATATGTGGAATCGCAGGGAAACCGGAAATCAGCGAACCAGGCAGGGGCGCTTGGGATTGAAGGTCCAGCCGGGGATCAGGTACTGCATGCCAACGGCGTCGTCCCGGCCGCCCAGGCAGTTGTCCAGGTAGAGCTGGTGGGCCTTCTGGAGCTGCTCCCGGTCCAGCTCCACGCCCAGGCCGGGCCGCTCCGGCAGATTGATGCAGCCGTCCACAATCTGCAGCGGCGCCCTGGTCAGGCGCTCCAGCCCCTCCTGCCAGATCCAGTGGGTGTCGATGCCGTTGAGCTTACCGGGCACCGCCGCGGCGCACTGGGTCATCATGGCCAGGGAGATATCGAAGTGGTTGTTGGAGTGGCAGCCCCACATCAGGCCGAAATCATTGCACATCTGGCCCACCCGGACGGAGCCCGCCATGGTCCAGAAGTGAGGGTCGGCCAGGGGGATATCCACACTGCGCAGGGCGATGCAGTGGCGCATCTCCCGCCAGTCGGTGTCAATCATGTTGGTGGCGGTGGGCATGCCGCTCTCCTGGCGGAACTCCGCCATAATTTCGCGGCCGGAGAAGCGGCCTTCGGCGCCGCAGGGGTCCTCACAGTAGGCCAGAACCTTCTTCAGCTCAGGGGCAAGGGCCAGCGCGTCCTTTAGCAGCCAGCCGCCGTTGGGGTCCAGGGTGATGCGGGCCTTGGGGAAGGCCTCCTTCAGAGCCTGGACGGCCTTCAGCTCCTCCCTGCCGTCCAGCACGCCGCCCTTGAGCTTGAAGTCCTCAAAGCCGTACTTCTCGTAGGTGGCCCTGGCCAGCGCCACGATGGCGTCGGGGGTCAGCGCCTCCTCATGGCGCAGGCGGTACCAGTCGCAGTCGGAGTCGGGCTCGGAGTGATAGGGCAGATCGGTCTTTTTGCGGTCGCCCACGTAGAACAGATAGCTCAGAAAGCGGACCCTGTCCCTCTGGATGCCGTCGCCCAGCAGGGCGGCCATGGGCACCTCCAGATACTGGCCCAGCAGGTCCAGCAGGGGAGTCTCCACCGCGGTGACCACGTGCACGCCAGTGCGCAGGTCAAAGGTCTGCTGGCCCCGCACGTCGTCCTTAATATTGGCCGTGAGCCACTCGTTGAGCCTCCGCAGGGTCATCTTGTAGTCGGCCACGCTGGTGCCCTCCACCAGGTGCTTCACGTTCTCCAGGGCGCGGGTGATTTTCTGGCCGCCGGGGACCTCGCCAATGCCGGTATTGCCCCGGTCGTCAGTGAGCACCACAATGTTGCGGGTGAAGTAGGGGGCGTGGGCGCCGGAGAGGTTGAGCTCCATACAGTCCTTGCCGGCCACGGGATAGACCTCCATGGCGGCCACTTTGGGGGTATTGGCCATTACAATGCACTCCTTTGTTCCAATTCAGGTGAGTTGGCGGATACGCCTCGGTAGTGAGCGGCCCGGCCCTCCCTTCAGGACGGAATACATTCCTGACACTGTGGCTGCATTTTATCACGGCCCTCCCAAGAAGGCAAACGGATTAAACTGATCGCTCAATTAGGAAAACTAATTTATTTTGATATTTTGCCATAGTGTTTCTAATCCTGCTGTCCCTGCGGCATCGAACCCCACCACAGGCGCGCTTATCCGCTTTTTCTGTTAAAGTGATTAAAAAAACGAATTTGAGTGCCGGATAGTTTGGTGGTAAGATCCAAATGTGCTGCTGGTGTTTCCACTGCTTTAGCTTCACGACCGAACGCCATCCACAAGAAAAAAGGAGGAATCTCTGTATGAAGCACCGCATTCAAATGAGAGCCGCTGTCTCGGCGCTGGCCGCATGCATATGCCTGTCGGCTCTGCCCGGCGCGCTGGCCGCAGAACCCGGACGGGTCAAGGCCCCCGGCAGGACGGAGATGGAGCACGGGCCAGTGAGCACCGAGTTTGCCAGTACTCGCCTTGCTTTTGCGGTCTCTGATCCGGTGACCAACGCCGACGATACCGTTACGCTGGACGTAGCCTACGCCGACAGCCAGGGCACCAAGCACGAGAGGGTCACCCCCACCGGCATGACCGAGACCGACGTGGCGCTCATTACGGTGGCGGACAATCCGGTGGCTGCCGGCTCCACCATTGAACTGTGCTACAACGAACAGGGTGAGCTGATCAACATCAAAAATATCTACTCGGCGTACATGTCCGACCTGGGCACCGTCTATTTCGATACCATGAAGTACGGTGCCGAGCTCTCCCCGGTGAACGGCGAACCCGGCGCCATGCTGGCCACCGGCTAGCTCACCGCCAAGTCGGGCAATCAGATCACCGTGGGCGACCTGGATCTCTTTGACGAGACCTACACCCTGGCCCCGGACGTGAAGGTCTACGAGTTCAACACCGACACCAGCACCCTCACGGCTAGGCGGCTCAGCGACGTACCCGTCACTCAGAAAACCGACGGCGAATTCTACAAGACCGCCAACCGTCAGCAGGTTATGGTGGTCTTTGACCAGAACTACCGCAACGCTGAACAGGCCGAGGTGGTGGAACTGTACTACATCACCCCCCAGCCCACCATTGACGAGAAGTACCTGTATCCCACTGACCACATGCCCATCGACAGCTTTATGACCGAGAACGACGGCAAAACTGTGGCCAAGCCCACGGCGGCCGCATGGCTCACCGCCACGGAGTCCTTTGCCATCATCCCTGACCGGCTGTACTACGTGGGCGACAACGAGGTGGCCATCTATCTGACCCAGGCCGACGACGGTACCCTCATCCTCCTAGACGCGGGCTGGCCCGCCAGTGGGTACCAGTACTGGCGGAACATAGAGGCCATGGGCTTCGACCCCAGAGACATTGACTATATCCTCCTGACTCACGGCCACGGCGATCAGTACGGCACCGGCGCCGAGCTGGACACCATGATCAAAAACGCCGGTGGAGACCCCGTGGTTTACGAGTGCTACGAGGACACCTACGGTTACGATATCTACGGCTTCCCTGAGATCACCGGTATCATTGAGGATACCCCGGTACTCAACGCCGTGGACAAGTTCTACATCAATGATACGTGGATGGAGTTTGACGGTAGCGTGCGCATCAAACCCGTTCTTACCGCCGGCCACACCAACGGTACTGACTCATTTATCTTCGAGCTGACCGACCCTGCCACCAACGAGACGCTCACTATCTCCTACCTGGGCGGCTACGGCGTCAACGGCAACACCAAGTACGACCCCGACGACGACCCGGAGAACCGGGGTTATCTGCGCCTGTCCTTCCAGTACGGCCTGCGCTACCTGCAGCAAACTGTGGAGCCGGACTACATGATTCCTCAGCACACCAACCAGTACCCCATGCTGGAGATCAACAAGGCCGCCGAGGAGAAGGGCATCCCCTTCCTGGAGGCCGTGAACCGCGGCAGCTATGAGTGGGTAAACTTCCTGGAAAAGCGCCAGGCGGTTATCACCTACGAGGATTACTACCAGAACTGGAAGGCAGATCCCAAGGACGAGTTCGGCACGGAAATCACCGTTACCGACGCGGAGCTCCAGACCATTGAGGCCGCAGGTCCCTACCGCCGCGAGGGAGGCACCTACCAGATCACCCTCACCGATGGCGGTAGGATCATCCAGGGCTTTAACCGCTATATGAACCAGACCGACAAGCTCTCCGGCGTGGAAAACGCCCAGGGCCAGGACGTGGGGGACGGCATCTTCATCCTGAAGGATTCCTTCACCCACGATCCCGACGCCTGGTATGTCCAGGTGGGTGCCCGCGTCAGCGACGGCTATGATGGAAGCTGCGCCGGAGGCCCCATTGAGAGCGTTCATGACAATTGGTTTGAGATCCTCCGTACCGAGCGCCTGGACAGCCGGGAGGAGGCCGAGGCTCTGCTGGCCCAGCTTCAGTCCGGCGCTACCTACACCGTGACCCTGGACCAGTCCAGTGAGATTCAACTGGCTGACAATCTGACCGATACCTTCCAGCCTGCCGCCGGCGGAACCTTCACCGACGTGCCCGCCACCCACTGGGCGGCCGGGGCCGTGGCGTTCGTCTCCAGCCAGGGGCTGCTGCAGGGCACCGGCGCTTCCGCCTTCGCCCCCGGGCAGCCCATGACCCGCGCCATGCTGGTCACCGCCCTGTGGCGGGAGGCGGGCTCCCCCGTGGTGAACTATGCCATGGACTTTGACGACGTGGACGAGGACCAGTGGTACACCGAGGCGGTGCGCTGGGCGGCCTCCGAGGGCATCGTCACCGGCACCGGCAAGGGCTTCTCTCCCGACGCCGCCCTCACCCGCGAATCTCTGGCCGCCATTCTCTTCCGCTACGCCGGCGGACAGGCGGACGCGGACCAGCTGGACAGCTATGCCGACGGAGCCGGCGTCAGCGCCTGGGCCAGAGAGGCCATGAACTGGGCGGTGGCACAGGGCCTGATCACCGGTAAATCGGGCGGCCGGCTGGACCCCGGCGGCACGGCCAGCCGCGCTGAGGTATCCGCCATCCTCATGCGCTACGTGCAGAGCGCCCAGGCCTAACGCCTTTTTCGGGGATTCTCCCCAGCTGCGTGCCGGGGTGAATTCCTGACGTGGGAGGATGTTCAGGCCATTGACTTAGCCTTTCTGCCGAGCGGTTCAATTTTATGAAGCTGCGGGACGCGGCGAGGGATGGTCCTATGATGTGTAAGTATCCGCCGCTGCGTCTTGCGCGGTGAAAAACGCCTCTGAGGGAGGAGAAGGTTCATGGAATCCATCATTTTAAATCTGCTTAACCTGACCGGGGAGGAGCGGGCGGCCTTTGCCGTCCTGGCCCCCCAGCGGTTCCACCCCGACGGGGACGGACTGACGGTGGAGGACTGGCAGTCCGCCCAGGTAATTCTGGGCAACCCGCCGCCGGAGTGCCTGCGGGGGAGCACCGCCCTGCGCTGGCTCCACACCCGCAGTGCCGGGGTGGACCCCTATACCGCCCCCGGCGTCCTGCCCTCGGAGGCGGCGCTGACCTGCTCCACCGGGGCTTATGGCCATTCGGTGTCAGAACACCTGTTCGCACTGCTGCTGGCGCTTATGAAGCGCCTGCCCAGTTACCGGGACCAGCAGAACAGGGCGCTTTGGAGGGACCTGGGCCCTGTCAAGACTCTGCTGGGCGCTCAGGTGCTGGTGGTGGGCACCGGCGACCTGGGCAGCTCCTTCGCCCGGTTGTGCCAGACCCTGGGGGCCAGCACCAGCGGCGTGCGGCGGGACCCGGCCAAGCCTGCCGCGGGCATCGAGCGCATGTACGGCTCCGAAGCGCTGGACACGCTGCTCCCCGCGGCGGACGTGGTGGCCCTCACGCTGCCTCAAACCCCCGGCACCGTCCGTCTCTTTGACAAGGCGCGGCTGCTGCGCATGAAGGGGGACGCCATCCTCCTCAACGGCGGCCGGGGGAGCTGCGTGGACGGCCAGGCCCTGGCGGAGGTGCTGGCGGATGGCCGCCTGTGGGGCGCGGGCCTGGATGTCACTGACCCGGAGCCCCTTCCGCCGGAGCATCCGCTGTGGCGGCAGCCCAGGGCGCTCATCACGCCCCACACCGCCGGAGGAAACCACCTGGCGGACACCGAGCGCCGCATCGCCCGCATCGCGCTGGACAACCTGCGCCGCTATCTGGCGGGGGAGGCGCTGCGCAACCGCGTTCGCTGAAACGCCCCCTACAGAAGCTGTCGGCGCAGCTCCTCCGGCGACAGGGGAGAGAGGGCAGCCGGGGGAATGTCAAACACGGTTTTACAGCCCGCCTGTCCCGCCCGGCCCAGGCGAAAGGCGGCTCGGGCAAAGGCGGTCAGGACACAGGCGGTGAACTCCGGGTTGGAGTCCAGCGTCAGCCTGAATTCCAACAGGGCCCGGTTCTGTTCCTGCCGGCCCGTGCGGCCGCCGCGGAAGACAAAGCCGCCGTGGGGCAGGCCGCCGTGGTCCCGGAGCAGCTCCTCCTCAGAGAGAAAGTGCACCGTGGTGTCGTAGTCGGCAAAGTAGTGGGGCATGGTGATGATCGCCTGCTCGATGCGGGCCCGGTCGGCCCCCTCCTCCGCCACCACAAAGCACTCCCGCATGTGCTTCTGCCGGGTGGTCAGCGCCGGATTGGCGCCGCTGCGCACCGCATCCAGGGCGGCGGGGACCGGGATGGTGTACTGCCGCGCGTCCCGGACGCCGGGGATGCGGCGGACGGCGTCGGAGTGGCCCTGGCTGACCCCCCGGCCCCAGAAGGTGTAGCTCTCCCCGCAGGGCAGCACCGCCGCGGCCAGGGCCCGCACCAGGGAAAAGAGGCCGGGGTCCCACCCCGCGGAGATGATGGCCGTCTTCCCGCCGGCCCTGGCCGCGGCGTCCACGGCGGCAAAGTGGGCGGGAATGTTCGCGTGGGTGTCGAAGCTGTCCACCAGGTGAAAGCGTCCGGCGTACCTGGGGCTCTGCTCCGGAAGGTCGGCGGCGCTGCCGCCGCAGAGCAGCAGCACGTCGACGGCGCCCTCCATCCCGTCCAGGGCGTCCAGCGGATACACGGGTACGCCGGGCGTCTGGAGTGTGAGGCTGGAGGGCGGGCGTCGGGTAAACACGCCCACCAGCGCCATGTCCGGGTTCTGCCGCAGCGCGTATTCCACGCCGCGCCCCAGGTTGCCGTAGCCCACGATACCGATTCGAATCTGATCCATATGCTCTCCTCCCCCGGCGGCGGCCAGCGCCGGTTTGATTTGGCGGCGGGAACCGTCTGGCTTCTGCCATTCTATCCTATGCGAGACAGGGGCCAAAAACGAGGGCTGCCGGGGAGAAATGGAAAAACAGACTGCGCGCGCCGCCTGTCTCTCAGGCGGCGCGCGCAGTCATTTTTGGAAGGGAAGCTCAGCCGAGGTATCTCTGGAGCATGACGGCGACCTCAGCCCGGGAGGCAGTGCCGCCGGGGTCCAGAAGGTTCCCCTTCTTGCCGGTGATGACGCCCTGCCCCACGGCCCAGCTCATGGCCTCCGCGGCCCAGGAGGAGACCGCCTTGCTGTCGGCAAAGGCGCTCAGCTCCGCAGAGCCGGCGTCAGCGCCGGACGCGCGGTAGAGCATGACGGCCAGCTGCTCGCGGGTGATGGAGCCGTTGGGGGCGCTTCCGTCGGAGATGCCGTTTTCCTTGGCCCAGGCCATGCCCTTTTCGTACCAGGTGCCGCCGCCGGAGGTGCTCACGCCGTCCTGGCGGGCCAGGATGGTCATCATCATACCCCGGGTGGTTGGGGCGGCGGGGGCAAATGTGGTGCGGGAGGTGCCGGTCATGAGGCCGTTCTCCACCGCATAGGCAATGCCGCCGGCGGCCCAATGGCTTGCGGGGACATCGGTGAACCCGGTGCCGCCGGTGCTCATTTTGGCGTAGATGGCATTGGTCACATAGCGGTAGTCGTCCTGCTGGTGGGCGCGGTTGTTGACGGAGTTGGCAAAGATGGTGAGATCCATGCCGTCCCGCTCCAGGGCGATGGCCTCCACAAAGCCGTCAATGGGAGTCCCGTTCTCGTTGAGGCAGCAGCCGGCGATAAAGCTGTCCTGCTCCGCGGCCTGGATGAGCACCGTGGCCCCGGCGGGGACGGAGGTGAGCACGCCGCAGCTATAGGTATACAGCACATGGTCGCCGTCGGCGGCGTAGCTGGCGGTGATCAGGCTGTCGGTGGGATAGGTGACGGTATGGAGGGCCTCCATGCCCAAGGTGGTGTAGGTCAGGTCGGTGACCAGGTTTTTGGAGATGTACTCCAGCGGGTCGGAGCCGGTGGCGATGTAGGGGGTGCCGGCCTTGACAGCGGCCACGGCGGCCGCGCCCTTCTCCCCCTGATCCAGGGCTACGTTGCCCACGATGATGTCCGCCTTGGCGGGATCGTCGGTGACGGTGAAGCCCAGCTGGTCGATGTAGGTCTCTATGTCGTAGTTGGAGGTGCCGTTGCTGTAGACGTTGCGGTAGTTCCGGAAGCCGTAGCCGTCGCGGAACCACTGGGCGAAGTAGCCCTCCGTGAGCTTGGCACCGGAGAATGCGTCATAGCGGCCTGCGAGGAAGAGCGTGGGCTTCCGGATGGCGCTGGCCGCGGGGGCCTCGGCCGTCCGGGTGGCGGAGAGCACAAAGTCGTCCGCAACCGTCTCGTAGCTGGCAAGGGAGAGAGCAAAGTCGCCCTTGTGGTCGCCGGAGGTGATGAGGCTTACGGTGCGGCCGGCATCCAGCAGGGCGTTGACCGCGCGGACCGCCTCGCTGCCGTTGTTGGAGAGGATGACCACGTCGCCCGCCGTGCCGGTGAGCTGGGATCTGCCGGTCACCGTGCTCACCTCGGTGAGCTTGCCGTCAAAGGCGCCCTCTGCGGCGATGGGGATGCAGTCAAAGCCGCGCATGGCGGGGAAGTTGGTAACCGACTCGGAGTACAGATCGGGGAAGCCGGAGGCGGAGGCGTCGGCGCCCTCCCACAGGACGGCGTTGGCGTAGTTCCGCTTGGCCTGATGCATGTCCACCACCAGGGAACCGGCCCTGTAGGTGACGCCGCCCACGGCGGTGTCCGTGTCCAGCGTGGATACCCTTACGCCATTGCGCAGCAGGAACCGGCCCATCGCATAGGCGTCGGCGGGATCGCGCTGGGAGGCGGCGTCTACGGGGATGACATAGTACTCGGGGAAATAATTGTCGTTCTCCTCGTAGGGGACGCGCCAGGTATCGGACTGCAACTGCTTGTTGTTCACATCCACATACCACTTTTCCATGCTGTCCCGGTGATCTTCGTTCTCGATGCCCCGGCGGAAGAACTCCAGTTGGTTGTGGTAGATGTCGTCCTTGTGCTCCATGACGTAGTCGATCAGGCCGTAGACGCCGTACTCGAACAGGTCGGTGGATGCCTCGTTGTTATAGGGGGTCTCAATGGTGTAGCCCAGGGAGCCGCAGTTGAGCATGGCGTAGCTGGGGCCGTAGTTGGTACACAGGTCGTCCCAAGCGGACCAGTGCATGGTGGAGGGGTCGTAGTCATCCCGCAGAGGCATGTAATAGGACCAGTACAGGGTGTCGGGATGCTCCTCCCGGGTGGCCGACATGGTGCCCAGGGCAGCCGTGCCGAAGGCCTCGGAGCCCAGCGCAAAGTTCTTCACCAGCAGGTCGTATTCCAGGTTGGGCTCGTGGGGCGGGGTACAGGGCTCCACCAGGAATTCGGTCATGTAGCCGTGCAGCTCGGCGAATACCACCGGGTTCCAGTCGTTGATCACCTGGACCAGATTGGTAGTCTCGTTCTGGGTCTGGTTGGAGGCGTCCCGGTTCAGATCAAAGCCGTTGTCGTTGCGGCGGGTATTGTAGGTGCGCCCGTCCGGGTTCTCATTGGGGCAGATGACAAAGATGATGTCGTCCAGAATGTCGTCCACCTTCAGCGTGATGTCGCCGCTGATGGTATAGAGCTCACTGGCATCGTTGACGCCGGTGTTGTCCTGAATGTTGCCCTCCGCATCCCTGGTAAACTTCTGGGAGCCCAGGCCGGTGATGCCCAGGTCCAGCACGTCGGGGGCGAACATCTCCGAGATGTCCACACTCTTGTCCTTGAAGCCGGTGAGGGTGTTGTAGGTAACGGTCTCCTGTGTAGCCAGGGCGCGCAGGACGTTGAGCTGGGCGTCCACGCCGGGGTCCTCGTCGGGGTGGACGTTGTTGAGGAAGAAGGGCACGCGGTAGTCGCCCATGGAGCCCTTCTCCAGCTTGTCCTGGAGGGAGGCGGGGTCGGCCTCGGCGATGGCGTTCATGGCCTGGAAGGCGTCCACTGACGCCTTGCTGTCGGACAGGGTGACGTAATACTGGTCCCGGCCGCCCTCGCTCTGGCCGAAGGTGGTGACGGTGATGTACCGGCCGGGGAGCGCCTCGTCGATGATGTCCTGGATGGACTCGTCAATGTCGTCGTAGCGGACGTAGCTGTCATAGGCATTCACCGTCATGTCCGTCTCCGCCACTACGGTATCACCGCTCCGGGCGGACAGGGTGTACGTGCCGATAAAGCTGGGCCAGGCGTTCCGGTTTTTGGAGGAGTCGCCGTTGATGCCGGTAAAGGAACCGGCGGTAAAGGGCAGGGTCACGGTGACCTTGCCGCCGCTGGACGACGCGGCTGCATCGCCCAGGGTGAACAGTGCGTCGCCTCCTTCGCCGTTGTTCCAGACCTGCCAGCGGTCCAGGCGGTCGCCTGGGTAGTAATAGGGATAGAGCGTCCCGTCCTGGAAGCCCTCCTCCCGGGTGAGGTACCAGGTAAGGCCGGCGGCCCAGGCATCGGGAGAGGCGTCCCCCAGTACCGAGGCGTCTACGGTGAGGGTGGCGGTAAAGGCTTGATCCCGGTCAACCAAAGCGAGCGTAGAATCCGAAACGGTGAGTACGGAAGGGGCGGGCGTTTCGGCCGCGGAGGAAATGGCGCTGACGGAAAGCAGCATGCTCAGAGCCAGGAGAAGGGAGAGGGTCCGGACTGCGCGGTGGATACGCATGGTCATGGTCGAGGCCTCCTTCATGAAATGTGGTTCTCAAGCTTCCTCCATGGAAGAAATCTTACTGCTGTTGCTGCACCGGAATCGATCCCCCTTCCTGTAACAGTACTATGACAATAGGATAGCATGGGGTGGAAAAAACGTCAATATAGGAAAGGCGTAGATGCAATTTGTTGTATATATTTTACAGTGACCTGCTGTCAAAAGCATTCGGAGAGAAACGGAGTGAAATCCAGATTTTGCTGGAAAGCAGTTTGAAAATACGGTAAAATATCCCCCAAAGGGCTGGCCGTGACACCCGCGGAGCCGGAGCACAACGGAAAGGACGGAAGGGACATGCTGTATGAGACAATCGCGTTTCCCGACAATGCGCCGCTGCAGTGCAGTATCGTGGAGGTGGAGGAATACCCCTTTCATATGCACGACGACGTTCTGGAGATCATGTTTGCCCTGGAGGGATCCTTTGAGCTCACAGTGGTCAACAACGTGCTGGACATGAAGGCCGGGGATATTTACGTGAGCTGTCCGCGGGAGCTGCACCGGCTCTGCGCCTATCCCCACACCCGGGGGACGGTGATGCTGCTGCACATCAATGTGGAGGCATACCGGGCGGAGTTTCCGGACCTGCGGACCTACCAGTTTGCCAACAGTGCCCTGGAGAACAATACCGCGGGAATCCAAATGCTGGGCAGCTATCTGAAAAAGCAGCTCCCCAGGCTGCTGGACCGGACGGGGACGGAGACGGCTGCCTACAGGGAGGTGGGGGAGAAGATTCTCAACACTCTCATCAAGGAGTTCCAGTGCTATTATCTGGGCAGCGGCTTTCCCGAGTTCAACAACGCCTACAAGGGAAACGAGCTCCAGCTCCGGCGCATCCGCCGGATCACGGACTACATCTACCGCAACTACAACAAGCCTATCCGCATTGAGGATGTGGCGGCCATGGAGCACATCAGCGCCAACCACCTGACCAACATTCTCAAGAATGGCTGCGGCGTGGGCTTCCGGACCTTCCTGAACATGGCCCGTGTGGAGAAGTCGGCGGCCATGCTGCTGGAGGGGGGCAAGGGGCTCCAGACCATCGCCTACGAATGCGGCTTTTCCAAGTACAAATATTTCAGCGACAGCTTTGAAAAGAGCTTTCGCACCACGCCACAGCAGTACCGGCGCAGGTACCAGAGCCGCACCATTGCGGTGCAGGCATATAGCTGCAGGGCACTGGAGGGGCAGGAGCTGGAGCTCCTGCTGCAAAAATTCTGCCGGAAGTCGGAGGAAATCTTGCTGGACTGGGGCGGACGGTATGAGGAGAAGCCCCTCCGGAGGCCCCGGTGCGTCAGCCTGGCGGGTGCCGCCTACGACCACATCACCTGCTTTCCGGAGCTGCGGCGGCTGCGGGAGGAGCTGGGGCTGGACACCGTTGCGCTTGATCTGGACTTTCTGCGCCGTTACCGGAACAGCCCCAGAGTGCTGAACTATATCCTGAATGATCTGTGGTCGCTGAGAATGAGGCTGCGGGTCTGTGTGCCGCCGGGGGAGCCGCTCCGGGGGCTGAGGGAGGAGTTGGAGCCCCTGCGGGAGCGGTTTCTGCGGCCCGGCGGTGAACTGGAGGTGATCGTTCTGGCGGCTCCCGGGGAGGAGGAGCGGGCCAGGACTCTGGCGGAGGCCCTGTCCGCCTTCCGGCTTCCGGTGCGCGTCACCGGGGCAGAGCACCGGCCGGAAGCCAATGCGCTGTATGGCTCCGGCTATATGCCGGGCTACCTCCTCCACACCATGGCTTCAAGCCGGGGGAGCCGTATGCCCCGGCTCACGCTGCTGGACGGGGATTCGGGTGTGGCCCTGCTGACCCCGGAGGGGCTCAAGCGCCCGGTCTACCACCTGCTCTCCCTGCTGGAGCAGTTGGGCGACACGGTAATCGCCCAGGGCGATATGTACCTGGCCGCCAGGCAGTCCGGGAGGGAGGACATCCAGGTGCTGCTCTACCACTATGACGCGTGCTTCGACACGCTGTTCGAGGGTGGCTCCCGGGTCGAGGAACAGGCCCCCTTTGTGGAGTTGATGAAGGATCACGACTACAACCGGGAGGTCACACTGAGCGTCCGGGGCATGACGGGGCGGTTCGCCATCCGGAAGTACCGGCTTACCTCTGAGGAATACGCATCCAGGTACCGGGATTTCCCCCTGCCGCTGGCGGATAGACTTTCCGCAGAGACGCTGCGGGTACTCAACGGAACACTGGCCCCTGAAATGTCCCTGAATCTTCTGGAGCTGGACGGCGCCTACCATCTGACCCTCAAGCTGGCCCCCTTTGAGATCCTGCTGCTGTGCTTTGAAAAACTATACGTTTTCGGATTGCCCGTCCTAATCCTGTGGAATTCTTTTTATAGCAAAAATTGTGGGTTTTCATCACATTTGATTGAAAAATTCCAGTGATTTTCCTCGTTTGAAAACCTATACAATATAAACAGAAGTACAGCCAACTGGTCGTCAGTTGGCTGTACTTTTTGTTGTATTTTTCCGGGATGCAGCCGGTTTTATTTTAGCAAAACCCCCAAAATATCCGCAGGGAAGGGGCTATTTTTCTGTATCAAGTTTTCTATACTTAACATATGAAGATTGCAATCGGAATAAAAAACAGGTCGAGTCTGGTCTAGTTTAAAGGGAAAGGAGCCTTTTGCCGAGGGAGAAGGAAAACAGATGTAACCCATGGATTTCGAATATGCGCTTGAGGCTGCGGGGGCACTGCCGTCCTGCGGCTTGAACGAAAGGCCTGTGGCGTTTCCGGTCCCCGCAGGTCGGAGGAGGGACTCCGGTTTGTGTGCAGGCGGAGTCCCGGACAGGGAACGGTCGGCACAGGCCGACCAATAAGTAGAGGAGGATTGTCCATGGAAAACAAAGAAAAGAAAATGCTGACAACAGAGGATCTGAACCGGACGCTGGGGAAAAAGGAGCTGTACTCCATCGCCTTCGGCCATGTGATCGGCTCCGGCGTGTTTTCGCTGATCGGAATCGGCATCGGGTACACGGGCAAGTCGGCGTGGATCGGGATTCTGCTCTCCGCCGTCTTCATTCTGCTCCAGGCCCTGCCCTTCATCGTGATGGCGGGTACCGCCCGCTTCCGCGGCGGCTATTACTCCATGATGGGCACCCTGTGGGGTCCCAAGTTCGCCGGCTTCTACATCGTCATCTTCTTTGCCTCCAACGTCTCCCTGGCCATGTACGCCATCAGCTTCGCCCAGTATCTCCAGGGCGTGCTGCCGCAGGTGCCCATTGTCCCCGTGGCGGTGGCCTGCCTGACCGTATTCTTCATTACCAACCTGCTGGGCATTGAGGGCGCGGCCAAGCTGGAGATCGTCATGGATATCGTGCTGGCTCTGGCCATGACCTGCTTCATCGTGTTCGGACTGCCCAAGGTGGACTACAGCACCCTGTTTACAGTGGACTTTGCCCCCGCCGGCCCCATGGGCATCATCACCTGCGCTGTGCTGCTGACCTGGGCCACCGCCGGCGGCATTGACATGGTCAACCTGAGTGCAGAGGCCAAGAACCCCACCAAGGATCTGCCCCAGGTCATCCTGGTGGCTACCATTGCCATCGCAATCTTCTATGCCCTGATTGCCATGGTGGCCGGCGGCGTGCTCCCCGTCTCCGAGACGGCCAACCAGCCTCTGGACCTGGTGGCCAGGGCGATCATGCCCACTCCCGTGTTCCTGTTCTTCGTCATCGGCGGCGCCCTGTTGGCCCTGACTACGACTCTGAACGCCACCTTCGCATGGATCACCAAGCCCATCCTACAGGCCTGCAACGACGGCTGGCTGCCCCATAAGATCGGCTACATTCACCCCAAGTTCAAGACCCCCGTCATTATCCTGGTGGGCTTCTACATCGTGGGCCTCATTCCCATCCTGACCGGCCTGCAGATCAGCATGATCGCCGACACCGCCGTGGTGCTCAGCAACATTCTGTTCGCCTTCATCTGCTTCGGCACCGTATTTATCCCCCAGCGCATGCCGGAGCTGTGGGAGGTCTCCGCCTTCCGCTGCAGCAAGAGCAAGCTCTACCTGAAGTCCATTCTGGGCGGCGTATCCTGCGTGGTCATGGTGCTGGTGCTCTTCTTCCAGATGAGCATGCCCCAGGCGGTCATTCTGGTCATCATCACCATTGTGGGGATTCTCTTCGCCCAGCTCCGCTACAGAAGCGGCGCCGTCAAGCCCGTCAAGAGCTATGAAAAGCTGTAATGCAGGGATCGTCTATTTTATTCAGAAGGAGTTCTTATTGTATGGACAGAACATATCAGCACATATTTACCCCTCTGACCATCCGGGGAATCACCCTGAAAAACCGCATTGAGATCGCGCCCATCTCCGTGTTCGACCTGGATACCACCCCGGAGCGCCACCCCTCCGAGCGGGATATGCAGTTCTTCCGCATGCGGGCCATGGGCGGCGCCGCCGTAGTCACCTTGGGCGACTGTATTGTCGACCCCAGCGGCGAGGACTCCGGCAAGCTGGCCTCCCCAAAGATCCTGGCGGGGCACGAGGACAACCTGCCCTTCCTGACCCGCATCGCCGACGAGATCCACCGCTACGGCGCCGTTGCCAGCATTGAGCTCAACCACGCCGGCATGCTGCGGGCCAGCGCGGGCGTCCAGGCCTGGGGCCCTGACTACATCAACTTTGACGAGACCAAGACCATCGCCCCCCTGTCCGACCAGTCCGCCTCCGATGAGCCGGTCTACCGCAAGGGCGAGGTGCTCTTCATGACCGAGGAGATGATCGAGACCGTGGTGGACGCCTTCGGCCGCGCCGCCGAGCAGGCCAAGACCTGCGGCTTTGAGATGGCCATGATCCACGCCGGCCACGGCTGGCTCATCCACCAGTTCCTCTCCCCGCTGACCAACCACCGCACCGACCGCTTCGGCGGCAGCCTGGAGAACCGGGCCCGCCTGCTGCTCATGATCATCGACCGCATCCGCCAGTACTGCGGCGAGGACTTCCTCATCGAGGTGCGCTTCAGCGGCACCGAGTACGTGGAGGGCGGCTACACCCTGAAGGAGGGCGTGGAGTTTGCCAAGCTGATGGACGGCAAGGCCGATCTGCTGCATGTCTCCGCCTGCAACTTCTACTTCCCCGAGACCGAGTGCCTGATGGTGCCCGGCATGTTCAAGGAGGAGGGCCACAACCTCTACCTGGCCGAGGAGATCAAGAAGCACGTGAAGCACTCCCATGTGGTGAGCGTGGGCGCCCACCGGGATCCCAAGAAGATCGAGGATATCCTGGCCGCCGGGAAGGTGGACATGATCGCCGTCTGCCGCGCGGTCAACGCCGACCCCCAGTTTGTCAACAAGCTCAAGAGGAACCAGGAGGAGGAGATCCGCCCCTGCCTGCGCTGCAACGCCTGCATCGCCAACTACCAGACCCGCATCACCAAGTGCGCCATCAACCCCACCCTGGACCGGCCGGAGGACGAGGTGTTCCCCTTCCTGCCCACCACGCCCAAGCGGGTGCTCATTGCCGGCGGAGGCCCCGCCGGACTGGAGGCGGCCATTGTCGCCAAGGATCGGGGGCATGAGGTCATCCTCTGCGAGAAAACCGGCACGCTGGGCGGCCTGCTCCGCTACGCCCGGAAGGTGCCCTTCAAGCGGGAGACCCAGCAGTATGTGGATTATATGATTGCCAAGGCCGTCCGCATGGGCGTGGATATCCGGCTGAACACCGAGGTCACCCCCGAGCTGGTAAAGGTCATCGCCCCCGACTTCTGCATTGCCGCCGTGGGCTCCAAGGCCCTGATTCCCCCCATCCCCGGTGTGGAGAAGGCCCATCCCATCATGGACATGTATGACGGCAAGGTACAGGTCGGGCAGAAGGTGGTCATCGTCGGCGGCGGCCTGGCTGGCACCGAGGCCGCTCTGGAGCTGGCCATGCAGGGCAAGCAGGTGACCCTGGTGGAGATGGGCATTGACGTGGCCCGCGACGCCAACTCCATCCACAAGCCCGCCCTGATGATGGAGCTCAAGGATCACGCCGAGCAGGTCACAATCCTGTGCAGGACCACCTGTACCGGGATCCATGACCACGGCATTGTGTGCAGAGACGCGGACGGCAAGGAGCTCACGCTTGACGCCGACACCGTCATCCTGTCCGCCGGCATGGTGCCCCTCCGGGCGGAGGCCCTGGCCCTGGAGCCGGTCTCCAGCGAGTTCCGCATGGTGGGCGACTGCAAGCGGCCCCGCCAGATCCTGGAGGCGGTCCGCGAGGGCTATGACGCGGCCATGGAGGTCTGAGACGGCATCCTGACGCCCCAATGAGAGAAGATCCCATTCCGGGGCCCGGCACATGTGCCGGGCCCCGGAACTTATTTCTAGAGGAGAACCGCGCAGGCAAACAAGACCGCCTCCGCTCATAGGCGGAGGCGGTCTTGCAGTGTATCCGGCGGAACGCCGCCGCTATCCGGTCCCGGGCAAAGCAAAGCCTGGCGCGGCGGACTCACCAGCACTCCAGCTCGGCCAGCACCGCCGGGGAGTCGGTGAGGATTTCTACCGGCTGGGAAAAGTCCAGAGCGAACAGGCCCATGGACGATTTGGCGTCGATAGCGATGGCGCCGTCCAGGGAGCGGACCTGAACCTCGTCAGGAACGGAGTAGGCCAGGCGGTGAAGACGCTCCAGCGCCTCCACCGAAGGGACTTTCTTCTGCACAACCACGGCGTGTCCTCCTGTCGTCAGTTCATCAGCGAGCACACCAGCTCAGTGTAGCCGGCGGGGTCCTCCAGAGGCAGGCCGGCGATGAGCTGAGCCTGGGCGTAGAGGAGCTTCGCGTACCGGGCGGCCTTGTCCCGGTCGCTCTCCACCGCCCGGCTGAGGGCGGCGAAGGCCGCCGAGTCGGGGTTGAGCTCCAGCACCCGCTGGGCCTTCATGTTTTTGGCGTTCTCGGGGTCCACCCGCTGGAAATACTTCTCCATCTCCAGGGTGATGGGGCCGTCGGCGGTGAGGCACACCGCGCCGCTCTTCAGGATTTTGGACACCCGGGCCTCCTTGATGGCGCCGCCCAGGGTCTCCTTGAGGAAGTCCAGCACGGGCTTGCTCTCCTCGGCCTTCTGCTCCAGGGCGGCCTTCTCCTCGTCGGTCTCGGGGAGGGCGTCGGCGTCGTCCACCGACTTGAAGGCCACCTCGTCCACCGCGCCCAGGGCGTCGATGACGAACTGATCGGGCTCGTCGGTGAGGTAGAGGATCTCATAGCCCTTGTCCCGGATGCGTTCGGCCTGGGGGAGCTTGGCAAGCTGCCCGGCGTCCTCGCCGCAGGCGTAGTAGATGTACTTCTGCTCCTCCGGCATGCGGGCCCTGTACTCGGCCAGGGAGGTGAGCTTGCCCTCCTTGGAGGAGAAGAAGAGCAGCAGATCCTTCAAAAGCTCCTTATGGGCGCCGTAGTCGCTCACCACGCCCACCTTGATCTGGGTGCCGAAGGCCTTCCAGAAGGTCTCGTACTTCTCCCGGTCGTCCTTTTGAAGCCGCAGCAGCTCGGCCTTGATCTTCTTCTCCAGGTTGCCCGCGATCACCTTGAGCTGGCGGGTGTGCTGGAGCATCTCACGGGAGATGTTGAGGGAGAAGTCCTGGGAGTCCACCACGCCCTTGACGAAGCGGAAGTGCTCGGGCAGCAGATCGGCGCACTTGTCCATGATGAGCACGCCGGAGGAGTAGAGCTGGAGGCCCTTCTGGTACTCCCGGGAGTGGAAGTCATAGGGGGCGTGGGAAGGGATATAGAGCATGGCCTTGTACTCCACCGCGCCCTCGGCGGACACGTGCACCACGCTCAGGGGATCCTCCCAGTCGCCGTACTTCTCCTTATAGAACTGGTTGTACTCCTCCGCGGTGACCTCGCCCTTGGGCCGCTGCCACAGGGGTACCATGGAGTTGAGGGTCTCCCACTCGTCGAAGTCCTCCCACTCGGGCTTATAGTCGTCGCCGGCATCCTCGGGGCGGGGCTTCTGGCGGGACTTGTGCATGAGCATGACGATGGGGTAGTGGATATAGTCGGAGTATTTTTTGACCAGCTCGGCCAGGCGGTACTGCTCCAGGTACTCGTCGTAGTGGTCGTCCTCGGTGTTCTGCTTGATGTGGAGCACGATGTCGGTGCCAGCGCTCTCCTTCCCGCAGGGGGTGAGGGTGTACCCGTCCGCGCCGTCGGAGGCCCACTGCCACGCCTCGTCGGAGCCGTAGGCCCTGGAGGTGACGGTGACGTGGTCGGCCACCATGAAGGCGGAGTAGAAGCCCACGCCGAACTGGCCGATGATGTCGGTGGTGTGCTCCCCGCCGTTCTCCTGCTTGGCCAGCTCCTGCTTGAACTGGAGGGAGCCGCTGCGGGCGATGGTGCCCAGGTTCTGCTCCAGCTCCTCCTTCGTCATGCCGATGCCATTGTCGGAGATGGTCAGGGTGCGGGCAATCTGGTCGGGGGTGAGGGTAATTTTGAAGTCGGAGCGGTTCAGCCCCACCTGATCGTCGGTGAGGGCCTTGTAGGCCAGCTTGTCCACCGCGTCGCTGGCGTTGGAGATCAGCTCCCGCAGGAAGATCTCCTTGTGGGTGTAGATGGAGTTGATCATCAGATCCAGCAGCCGCTTGGACTCGGCCTTGAACTGTTTCTTTGCCATGACAATGCCTCCTGTATCTCAAACGGTTTTGTAAACAAAGAGCGTTAGCACTCGAACTTTCTGAGTGCTAACGCTATCATAATCCTTCGCATGAAAAATTGCAAGAGGGTTCAAGGATTGTTTACAATTCGGTGGGAGCGGATGTGCCAGGACGCGCCGTCCCGTTGACCCGGCCGATCTCCTCCGGGGTGAATGCGTGCGGCTCCGCCGCCGGGGCGGAGGGCTGGGGAGCAGGGTCAGCCGGACAGAGCTCCGGGAAGGCGCTGCTGAGCAGCCCCCGGAGGCGATCCAGGGGGATGGGGCGCTCCAGGGTGGCGGTGGGGGAGGTGGCGCCGTCCGCATAGACCGGGAAGAGGAGCACAAGGTGGTCTTCCGTAAGGTAGAAGGCGTTGACATCCCAGTAGCTCTCATAATATGCCCGGCCGTACGGGCCGTCCTCCAGACCGTCCAGAGCATCCAGAAGAGCGTCCATCCCCTTCTCGGCCGGAACCCGCAGTAAGGAGTCCAGGGTAAGGGCTTTGCCGGTGGACAGGTCAAAGAGGCTGCCGGAGATAGTGACCGCGGGCTCACCCGCCAGCGCCTCGGTGCGCTGGTAGCGGACGCTCAGGAAGCGGTCGCACCGCTGGATGGTGTAGACGCTCTCCACGGAATAGTCCCCGCCGGGCTCCAGGCCTGGAGTGCTCCAGTACTCCCGGCCCTTTTCCAGCCACCCCTCTCCCAGTATGGAGAAGTATTCGTTTAGACTCTGCCAGACGGGGTTCTCCCCGGCGTTTTCGATGCAGGGCATGACAAAGCGCAGGGAGACCACCACCCCCTCCGGCGCGTCCGCGTTGGATTCCTCGCCGGCATAGTCCCGCTGAAAGACCTGCTCGCCCCACACCGGGGCGGGCGTCTCCGGCCGGACCGAACCGGCCTCCGGCGGCGGGGCGGTCTCCGCCGGGGCCTCCGGTGTGCATGCGGTCAGACAGAGGGCCAGCAGCAGAACGAGCGTCAAATATCGTTTCATATCAATCCCGCCCATCTAAGTCAGGATTCTTCTCCCGGAATACGATGCGGAAGGAGGGGATGTTGTCGAAGCCCAGGTTGGAGGTCTCCACTGTGAAGCGGTAGGCGCGCTCCGTCAGGACGGCGGTCACCACCACGTCCTCCCCGTCCTCGGCGATGGTGACATCCCGCAGGAAGTGGCTGTCCCGGCCCAGGGAGCCCGCCGGGAAGGAATAGGGATAGAGGTTCTTTGGATATGTCCCCTCACCGATCCATTCCTCTATCTCATCAGTTTCCGCGCCGCCGCTCTCCAGGCAGGTGTTGTGGAGGCGGAGGGTGAACACCCGGCGGTCTGGATCAAAGCTGGTCTCGAAGCTGGGGATGGTGGTGGCCGCCGGGAAGAACCCCCCAAACAGCTCCTTACTGTCCCCGTTGGGGATGAAGGAGAAGGAGAGGCCGTCGGCGTCGATGCGGGCGTCGTACACCTGCTCAAACCGGGTGCTTTCAGTATCGGGGCGGCCGTTCTCCCACCAGCCCATGTAGAAGGGCTCCGCCGGGTCCAGCCAGGTTTCCACAGTATCCAGCGTGGTCTGAACGGCGTCCTCCGGCACCCGGCCGTAGGCGTCCACCAGCACCCGCACGGTACCCGACTCGGGCAGCCCTTTCCAGGGGGTGGAGGAGCTGACACCGCCGGTGGTAAAGCGCACCTCGCCGGGGCCGGTGATCTGATAGGAAGCATCGGCGTCCAGACCCGTCAGGTACACCCGGCGGCCGGTTTCCCCGAACACCCAGTCCAGAAGGCGGGGTTCACTGCCGCCGTAGGTGTATTCCACCACAAAGTCGTCCAGATAGCCGCGCACCTCCGTCACCGTATAGCCCTCGGCCTCATAGAAGGCGGGCAGTTCCTCCTCCGTGACCGGGGTGGGCAGCTCGGCGGTGGGGGCGGGGCTGGCCGCGCCGGGAGAAGGGGCGGGCTCAGCGGGGGCGGCCGGGGCGCAGGCGGCCAGCAGCGCGGCCAGGGCCAGGGCGGCCAGGCCGGAAAAAAGGCGCAGTTTCATAAAAAAATCCTCCTTGGCGTCTCCTATCATACCATAGGGGACGGCAAAAAGGGTTACGGGGGCGGTTTCAATCCGGTTACAAGAAACTACGATTGCCCTTTTGCAAAAAATCACATATAATAGAGGCTGCTGATTATGAGAGGGAGGCAAGTTATGATTCTGAACGTGCTGGCCGTAGGCGACGTCGTGGGGGACAGCGGCGTGGAGTACCTGTCCCGCCATCTCCGGGGGCTGAAGAAGCTCAAGGGCGTGCATTTCACGGTGGTCAACGGGGAGAACGCGTCCGGCGTGGGGATTCTGCCCCGGCAGGCCCGGGAGATCTTTGACGCCGGTGCGGATGTGGTCACCCTGGGCAACCACACCTGGAACCGCATCCAGATCGCCGACTTTCTGGAGGATGACCGGTATACCCTCCGCCCCGCCAACTACACCAGCCGGGTGCCCGGCCGGGGCTGGGGCGTGTACGACGGCCCCGGCGGCGTGCGCATCGGCGTCATGAACCTGATTGGCCGGTGCGAGATGGACAGCAACTTCGACAACCCCTTCACCACCGCCGACCGGGTGCTCAGGCGGATGGAGGGGACCGATGTGGTGCTGGTGGACTTCCACGCCGAGGCCACCAGCGAGAAGGGGGCCATGGGGTATTACCTGGACGGCCGGGCTCAGGCCGTGTGGGGCACCCACACCCATGTCCCCACCGCCGACGGGCAAATTCTCCCCAAGGGGCTGGGCTTTGTCACCGACCTGGGTATGACCGGCCCGGCCGAGAGCGTGCTGGGCATCCGGCCGGAGCAGGCCGTCAACCGCTTTCTGGGCGGGCTGCCCCGCCGCTTTGAGCCCGCCCCGGGCCCCTGTAAGCTGGAGAGCGTACTCTTCTCCATCGACACCGACCAGCGGCGGTGCGTGAGCGTCGAGCGGGTGGACATCCGCGCGTAATATCCCCTGCGAGAAAGGAACCGAGACATCTATGCTGACAATCATCCACGGGGCGGATTTCCACCTGGACGCCCCGTTTGCCGCCCTGCCCCCGGACAAGGCCAGGGCCCGCCGGGCCGAGCAGCGGGAGCTGCTGGACCGGCTGGCCGGGCTGGCGGAGGAGCGGCGGGCGGACGTGGTGCTGCTCTCCGGAGACCTGCTGGACGGCGGCCAGACCTACCAGGAGACCGTACAGGCCCTGGCCCGGACCCTGGGGGGCATCCCCGCCCCGGTGTTCATCGCCCCGGGCAACCATGACTGCTACGGCCCCCGTTCGGTGTACGCCGGCATGGCGTGGCCGGACAACGTACATATCTTTTCCACCGTGGCGGTGGAGGGGGTGGAGCTGCCCGGCCTCAACTGCGTGGTGCACGGCGCGGCCTTTACCACCCCCCAGGCCGACCGCTCTCCCCTGATGGGCTTTGCCGCCCCACGGGACGGGCGCATCCACCTGATGGCCCTCCATGGGGACGTGGAGGGGAAGGGACGCTACGGCCCCATCGCCCTGGAGGACATCGCCGCCAGCGGCCTGACCTACCTGGCCCTGGGACACATCCACGCCTGCTCCGGGCTGCAAAAGGCGGGGGACACGTACTGGGCCTACCCCGGCTGTCCCGAGGGCCGGGGCTTTGACGAGCTGGGCGACAAGGGCGTGCTGGTGGTGACGGTGGACGACGGCGGGGCCGTGTCCGCCGAGTTCGTCCCCCTGGCCCGGCGGCGCTATGAGATCCTGACCGTGGACGTGACCGGGGCGGAGAGCCCGGCCGCCGCCCTGGCGGCGGCCCTGCCCGCGGACGCCGGGGAGGACTGCTATCGCATCGTGCTCACCGGAGAGCGGGGGGAGGAGCCGCCGGAGCTGGCCGCCCTCGCCGCCCTGGCCGAGCCCCGCTTTTACAGCGTGACCCTCCGGGATCAGACCCGGGAGCGGCGGGCGCTGTGGGCCCGGTCGGGGGAGGACAGCCTCACCGGCCTCTTCCTGCGCACCCTGCGGAGCGGGGCGCTGGAGGGGGACGGGCTGGAGCTGGCCGCCCGCTTCGGGCTGGCGGCCCTGGAGAATGGGGAGGATCCCTGCCTATGAAGATTTTGAAGATGCGCGCCACCTTCGGCAAGCTCCAGAGCGCGGAGCTGGCGCTGGGGGAGGGGCTGAATGTCATTGAGGCCCCCAACGAGGGGGGCAAGTCCACCTGGTCGGCCTTCCTGCGGGCCATGCTCTACGGGATCAACACCAAGGAGCGGGACCGTCAGGGCTACCTTGCGGAGAAGAACCGCTACCAGCCCTGGAGCGGCGCGGCCATGGAGGGGAGCGTGGAGCTGCTCTGGCAGGGGCGGTCCGTCACCCTCCGCCGGGGGCCCAAGGGGAGCACCCCCTTTGGCCGCTTTGAGGCGGTGTATACCGGCACGGCGGAGCTGGTGCCCGGCCTCACCGGGGACAACGCGGGGGAGACCCTCACCGGCGTGCCCCGGGAGGTATTCGAGCGCTCCGCCTTCGTGGGCCAGGGGGGCGCGGCCATCGACGGCGCCCCCGCCCTGGAGGCCCGCATCGCCGCCCTGGCCTCCAGCGGGGAGGAGGATGTGTCCTACTCCCAGGTAGAGCGCCGCCTGCGGGACTGGCTCAACCGCCGGAAGCACAACAAGACCGGCCTGATCCCCCGGCTGGAGGAGGAGCTGGCCGACGTGGAGGAGACCCTGGCCCGCCAGTCCAAGGCCTTCCGTCTGGCCCAGGAGGCCAGGCGGGAGCTGGAGCGGCTCCAGGCCGAGCACAGACTTCTGGAGTCCGAGCGGGACGCCCACCTCAGCCGGGCCATGGCCCAGCGCAGGGCCCGGTGGGAGGCGGCCCAGGCCGCCCTTGCCGAGGCCCAGGCCCAGGTGGACGGCCTGGAGGCCGAGCGTACCCGCCACGGCGCGCCTCCCGACCGGGATACCCTGAAAAGGGCCCAGGAGGAGCTCAACGCCCTCAATACCCTCCACGCCAACCGCAAGCTGGCGGAGAGCCAGCTGGAGGAGGCCCGGGCGGCGGAGGCGGAGGCCCGGGCCTCCGCAGAGGATCCCCTGTTCCCCGGCCTGACCCCCGACGAGGCCTGGGAGCGGGCCGGCGCCGACGCGGAGGCGGCGGGCAGCCGGCCCAAAACAGCGGGGCTGTACGCGGGCGGCATCCTGCTGCTGGCAGTGGGCGCGGTGGGGCTCATAGCCACCCTCTGCGGGACGCTGCCCTTGCCCCTGGGGGGGAGCCTTCCGGCCGTTTTGACGACGGCCGGGGTGTCCGCTGCTCTGGCTATCGGGGGGGCAGCCCTGCTGATCGCCGCCGGGCTGTGGAAAAGACGATTTGCCGCCGGAGCGGCAGAGCTGCTGGCACGCTACGGGGCGGAGCGGCCCGAGGATATTCTGGGCCGGGCCAGCGCCTACCGGGAGGCGTGTGTGGTGGCGGCGGAGGCGGCCAAAAAGCGGGAGGCGGTGGAGCAGGCCCTGGCCGGGCACATCGCCCGGGACGAGGAGACCCGCCGGAGGCTGCTGGAGCTGGTGCACCCCTTCGCCCCCACGGTGACGGACACCTTCGGCGTATCCGCCGCCCTCTCCCGGGCGCTGAACCTGGACGAGCGCCTGTCCACCGCCCGGGTAAAGCTGGAGGGGGCCAGAACCCTGGCCGACAGCCTGCCCCGGCCCGAGGAGGTCTCCGGCGGGACGGACGTGGAGCCCCGCTTTGACCCTGCCGAGACCGCGGCCCGCCTGAGCGCGGCGGAGGGAGAGCTCTCCCGGCTGCGCAGCGGCCTGGCCATGGCCCAGGGGGAGCTGAATACCCTGGGCGACCGGGAGGCCCTTCAGACCCGGCGGGAGGCCATCCAGGAGGAGCTGGACCGCCGCCGGGCGGAGTACGACGCCCTGGGAGCGGCCCTGGCCGCCCTGGAGCAGGCCCACAGCGGGCTCCAGGCCCGGTTCTCCCCGGCCCTCAACCGCCGGGCGGGGGAGCTGCTGGCGGAGCTCACCGGCGGGAAATACGACAAGGTGGCCCTTACCCAGCAGTTTGAGGCCCTGGCGGAGGAGCACGACGGCCTCCAGCCCCGGCGGGCGCTGACCCTCTCCCAGGGCACCGCCGACCAGCTCTACCTGGCGGTGCGTCTGGCGGTGTGTGAGCTGGTGCTCCCTGCGGAGGAGCCCTGTCCCCTGGTGCTGGACGACGCCCTGGCCAACTTCGATGACGGCCGCTGCGCCCTGGCCCTGGAGGCCCTGGCCCGGCTGGGAGAGGAGCGGCAGATCCTCCTGTTCACCTGCCACAGCCGGGAGGCGCGGCTGGCGGAGGGCCGGGAGGGGGCCGCCGTTCTGCGCTTGCAATCGTGAGCAGGGCGGGGTATAATAGAACGATCTTTTTTCCCATTCGGATGGAGCTGATACCTTTGGCAAAGAAGCAAACACAAGACGGGGAGGAGCAGGAGGAGCTCTCCAGCGGCGACTCCCTCAAGCTGGATCTCTACTTCTGGCTCCAGGCCCTGGTGCTGGCTCTGGTGGCGCTGATCCTTCTCTTCACCTTCGTGGGGCGCATCATCGGCGTGGACGGCAGCTCCATGTATCCCACGCTGCACCACGGGGACATGCTGCTGCTCCAGAGCGTCGGCTATGAGCCCAAGCAGGGGGATGTGGTGGTGCTCACCAAAGCCTTCCGCGATGTGGACGGGCCCATCGTCAAGCGGGTCATCGCCGTGGGCGGACAGACGGTGGACATCGACTACGACGCGGGCACCGTCGCAGTGGACGGACAGGTGCTGGACGAGCCCTACATCAATGAGGCCATGCTGTGTCCCACCTATGAGAACCAGACCCATATTGAGGTGCCGGAGGGCTCCATCTTCGTCATGGGCGACAACCGCAACCACTCCAGTGACAGCCGGGACGTGACCCTGGGCACCGTGGACGAGCGGTATGTGCTGGGGCGGGCGGTGTGCGTTCTGCTGCCCTTCCAAAACTTCGGCATGATCCCCGAAGGGGAGCAGACCAGATAGCATGCAAAACGCGGGCCGCGTATCCAAGGGATACGCGGCCCGCGTTTTAATTCAGGACAGGCGGAAACGCTCCAGCTTCTGATAGAGGGCGGTGCGGGAGATGCCCAGCAACCGGGCGGCCAGCGCCCGGTTGCCCCCGGCATAGGCCAGGGCCTGCTCCAGGGCGGCGCGCTCCTGGTCGGCCAGGGTGGGGGGCGGCGCGGAGGCGGGGCCGGACGGCGACTCCGTCCCCGCCAGGGGGTCGGTGACGCCGAAGGCCTCGTTGTAGCTGCGCTGGCCGATGGTCAGCTCGTCCACCACGTGCCGTCCGGTGATCTGCACCCCGTCGTAGAACACCAGCCAGCGGCCCACCAGATTCTTGAGCTGGCGGACGTTACCCGGCCAGGTGTACCGCTGAAGGTACTCCATGGCCTGGTGGGTGAGGCGGAGCCGCCCGCCCCTTTGGGCGCAGAGGCGGTCGATGAGCAGGGGAATGTCCTCCGGCCGGGCCCGCAGGGGCGGCAGGTAGAGTTCGATGGTGGACAGGCGGTAGTAGAGATCCGCCCGGAAAGCCCGCCGCTCGCTCATGGCCAGCAGGTTTTGGTTGGTCGAGGCGATGATCCCCGCACGCAGGGGGATGATCTCACGACCGCCCACCCGCTCAAACTCCCGGGACTCCAGCACCCGCAGCAGCTTGGACTGCATCTGCAGATCCATGTCCCCGATCTCGTCCAGCAGGATATCCCCGTCCCCCGCCAGTTGAAACTTGCCCATCCGGGCCTCGGTGGCGCCGGTGAAAGCCCCCTTCTCGTGGCCGAAGAGTTCGGATTCCAGGAGCTGCTCTGGGATGGCGGTACAGTTGATGGTCACATAGGGGAGGGGGCGGCCCCCGTGGCGCTCGGCATGGATGCCGCTGGCGATGATCTCCTTGCCGGTGCCGGTCTCCCCCAGAATGAGTACGCTCTCACCGCTGTGAGCGGCCTTCCGGGCCTTGTCCAGCAGGTCGGCCACCCGGGGGCTCTCCCCTACAAAATCCTCCAGGCGGTAGCCGCTGTCCACCCGGGCCAGATCCTGGTAGAGGCCCCGGAAGCCGGCGGCCTGGTCGCTGAGCTGGGAGAGCACCTTTTTCAACCGGCCCAGGTTGCGCACCGTGATGGTGCCCACCACGCCGATGACCCGCTCCCCGTCCAGGACGGGAAACAGGCTGGAGATACAGGGCCGGCCATGGAGCTCCAGAAAGAGATCGGGCCGGGGTTGGCCGGTGCGCAGCACCTCCTCGAAGGGGGAGAGCTGGTCCAGCACTGAGATATGCTGCCCCACCACCGCTGCCCGCTGAGACGGGTCGGGGAAGGAGCTGGCGCTGATGTAGAGGATGCGGCAGTCGGTGTCCACCAGAATGGCGGTGTCGAACAGGCTGTCCAGCATCCGGTCCAGGACGCCGCCCCGGGTGTGCAGCTCCTGGCGGCTGATGTGCAGAGTCTGCATGTCCTCACCACCTGTTCATAATCTGAACACTATTATACAATATGTGCGGGAAAAAGACAAGACAGCCGGGCGGAATGGGGGGAGAAGGAGGGCAGAAGTCCCCTGTGGGGCGGGGGTTCCGGGCCGTGCGGCGCATTTGGCACGGGGATTGCTTATGAAAATAGACGTGAATACAAAACACAGAAGGAGTGTTTATCATGAGCAAGAGACCCGAACTGACCGCTGCTGAGCGCGCCCTGCCCTACGCTAAGTTTTACGACCTGCCTATCACCCCCATTCCGGAGGAGAAGCTGGCCGTGCTGGCGGCTGGCCCCATCGATCCCAGCCTGGCGCTGAAGATCGAGGACCGCAACGACCTGTTCAAGCCCGGCTATCTGCCCTGCGAGATCGGCTACTGCGTCATGCCCAACGGCACCGGCTTCCTGGCCAACCGCACCGAGATGCCCGGCGTGACTCCTGAGATGTTCGAGTGGTGGTTCGCCTGGCACAGCCTGGAGGATCTCCGCTACCGCATCTGGGACCCGGAGGATCACTACTATGCCCGCCAGCAGATGCGGGAGAAGACCCTGGACCAGAGCCTGCCCATGCGGGAGCGCACCTGGGGCACCGTCCACCATGTGCTGGAGGATATCGGCCCCGGCCCCGAAGAGCTGGTTTTGGAGTTCCGCTATCCCCACGAGCTGGGCTATGAGGAGGAGAAGGTGGGCACCGACGCCTGCGCCGCCCTCATCTGCGCCAACGGCCACGGCCCCGTCCCCGGCCAGGGCGTGGCGGCCATCATGACCCACTTCGTCCGCGAGATCCCCGGCGGCATCGAGCTGCGCTCCCGCTTCTGGATCGGCTACGGCCTGGTGGACGGCAGGCTGGTCAAGCTGGTGCCCGACGGCGTGTCCGTCCCGGAGGAGGTACCCATGGGCCTGTTCGCCCACAACCTGAAGGAGTTCGGCCACCTGGCCGCCATCCTGCCTCAGGTCTACGCCGAGAACAAGGACAACTGGTAAGGAGGAGCCGTCATGTGCAAGAAGAGCAAATTCCCTCTGGTATTTAACATTTTCCTGGCCTTCTTCATCACTTTGGTGGTGACCATCTTCGTCAAGGCCGGCGAGGGCGCGCTCACCCCGGAGAGCTTTATCATCGGTATGATTCAGGGCTTCTGCCTCAACATGACCCTGGAGACCATCATCGATCTGCCCGCCATGGGCAACAAGTTCGTCCGCGCCCTGGGCGTCAAGAAGATGGAAGGCCCCGCCGCCTACTTCCTGCGCCTGCTGGCCATCGTGTTCGTGATTGTGCTGCTCATGAGCTTCCTGCTGATGTTCTGCGAGATCGGCTTCGCCATGGGCGCGGGCTTCTTCGGCTTCTGGATCACCAAGGTGCCCGCCATCTTTGTAGTGGCCTACATCACCGCCGCCATCGTCTTCATCCCCTCCATGAAGGCGACTGCGGTCATCTGTTCCAGGGATGACTGAATCGGATGACACAGGAGGATGTCTATAAACCCTCCTGCCGTCGAAAGGACCTTTTCGATAGGCGGTAAAACATACCCCCGCGTGCTATGGCACGCGGGGGTATGTTTTACCCGGTGACGGCATCCCGGCGGGAGAGCCGCCGTACGGCCAGCAGAGAGAAGAGCAGAAGGTAGAACCCGCAGCCCGCCAGAAAGGAGGGGAGGGGCAGGGCCATCTGGGGGTTGTTGGCCCGCATACCCAGGCAGAGCAGGGAGTAGGGAAAGGCGGCGCCGAAGCCCTGGCTGGTAAGGAGCAGGCCGAAGATTCCACCCACCAGGGCGATGGCTACCGGCGGGGCGAAGGCGCGGATGGCCAGACTGAGGTAGAGCTGTACGGCGCACACCGCCGTACAGCCCAGGGCGCCGAAGGCCAGCCAGCCGGGCAGCTCCGGGGGCAGGGGGGCGGAGATACCTGCCAGCCTGCCGCTGAGGAGAAAGAGCAGGCCGATGAGGGCCATGGCCAGGGCGGACACCCCCACGTCCAGCAGCAGCTTGCCCAGGTAGAGCGCACGCACTGGCACCGGGGCGGTGAGGGCGGCGTTCCAGTTGTGGTCGGCGTGCTCCAGCCGCCACTGCCAGGCGCAGAACACGCCGAACTGGGCGGGGAGGAAGAACATGGAGGCAAACAGGGTGTGCTGGGTCCACAGGCTGTACCAGCCGGCGTCCAGCACCTCCAGGTTGCCCAGGTAGTTGAAGGTGCCCAGTACCGCGGGAAAGAGGGGGAGTACCAGGAAGGCCAGCCACACCGGGGCGCGGCGGCACTTCATCAGCTCCGCCCGGAGACAGCGCAGTACCATGCCTCACACCTCCTTTCGGACGAACAGAGTCCGTCCCACAGTGAGAAAGAGGGCCGCCCACAGGCACAGGAGGGCCAGATCCAGGGGCTCCGGCCGCCGCCAAAAGAAAGCGGTCCAGCGGGTGGCCTCATCCCATTCCATCCGCACCAGAGAGAGCAGGCCGTAATACCCCCAGGGGACGCACCGCTGTACCCACACGGGGAAGAGCAGGGCCATGAGTCCCACGAAGCTGCCGAAGATGCCGCATACCAGAGCCACGGCCTGGTTGGCGAAGCGGAGGGACAGCCCCTGCTGGAGGGCGTAGAGGGTCATGGACACCGCCCAGGACAGGGCGGTAAAAACCACGAACCGCCCCCAGGGCGTCCCGCCGGGGAAGCCCATGGCAAGGCCCAGGGCCAGAAAGAGGGCGCCGCGCGCCAGGAGCAGGCCGGCCAGCACCAGGGCGCCCCAGGCCAGCTTGGCGGCGTATAGACGACCGGGGGTGACGGCAGTCTCCAGCAGCTTGAGGGTATGCCCCCTGTGCTCCAGCTCACAGCTCCGGCTGGCAATCACCGCCACGCCGATAGGGAGCATAATGGCGTCCACCATTGCCAGGTTGTAGAGCAGAAGCATCCACCCCTGAGCCAGCGCCTCCGCATCCTGCTGGGTCAGGTAGGCCCCAAACCACAGGAGCTGGGCGGCCAGCAGGCCGGCGCAGACCAGGGTGAGCTTGCGCCGGCGGCACTTGCAGAACTCCAGGGCCAGCAGCTTCACAGGCTCTCCTCCCTTCCGGTGAGCTCCAGAAAGAGGTCTTCCAGGCTCTTCTGCCGCTCCTCCATGCGCAGAAGATCCACCCGGTGGGAGGCCAGAAAGCGGGAGAGACTGGCTGCATCGGCGTCGGAGAGCAGGGGAAGGGTGAGCCAGCCGTCCTCCAGGGTGCAGGGGACACGGTTCTCCCCCAGCAGGCGGGCCGCCCCGGCGTTGTCGGTGGTGCGCAGGGCCAGGCGGGGGCAACTGCGGGCGTGGAGCGCGGACAGGGTGTCCTGAAACACCAGCCTCCCCTCCCGGATGATGCCCACGTGGTCGGCCATCTGGTCGATCTCGCTGAGCAGGTGGCTGGACACCACCACCGTCATGCCGAACCGGCCGGGCAGGGAGCGGATGAGCTCCCGCATCTCCTGGATGCCCGCCGGATCCAGGCCGTTGGTGGGCTCGTCCAGGATCAGCAGCCTGGGGAAGCCCAGCAGGGCGGCGGCCAGGCCCAGCCGCTGCTTCATGCCCAGGGAGTAGTGGGCCGTCCGCTTGCCCTTCTGGCCGTCCAGCCGGACGATGCGCAGCACCTCCCCGATGTCCCGCTCCGGCGCCCCGCGCAGGGTTTGGACGATGTGCAGGTTCTCCGCGCCGGTCAGGTGGCCGTAGTAGCTGGGGCTCTCGATCAGGCTGCCCACCTGACTGAGAGTCTCCATGCGGGTGCGGGGACCCATGGGCCGCCCAAAGACGGCGATCTCCCCTGCCGTGGGCCTGGCCAGCCCCAGAAGCAGCTTGAGGGTGGTGGATTTGCCCGCCCCGTTGGGGCCCAGAAATCCATAGACCGCCCCCTCCGGCACGGTGAGATCCAGATGGTTGACCCGCAGAGCCGAGCCGTACTGTTTGCACAGCCCGCGGGTTTCCACAACAGCGTTCATGTGAGGACACCTCCTTGTTACACCGCAAGGATAGCGCCCCTCCCTTACATCCCGATGAAGCCATCCTTACGCTTACCTTACGTTTTCCGGCCGGGGCGTGCAAAGGGGAAGCCAGTTGTTGTATAATAGAAAAACAGCGGGAACAGGGCGCGGGGCCATGTGCTTTCTGCCCTGCGCAAGTCGGCAGGGGCGGCCCTTCTGGCCGCCCGCGGGCGACCACGAGGGTCGTCCCTACGGGGCATTTGCTCCGATCAGAAAGGACTGGGAAGCAAGGATGGCCTATCACATTTTACTGGTGGACGACGCGCCGGAGCTGCGGCGCATGGTGGGAGAGCTGCTGGAGGGGGCGGGCTATGCTGTCACACTGGCAGCCGACTGCGCCCAGGCCCGCCGGGCGTGGACAGAGTCGCAGCCCGACGCGGCGCTGCTGGACGTGATGCTCCCCGATGGGGACGGGTTTTCCCTGCTGGAGGAGCTGCGGCGGGTGGGGAACGGCGTGCCGGTGCTGTTCCTCTCCGCACGGGACGAGGATGAGGCTCGCCTGCGGGGGCTGGGCCTGGGGGCGGACGACTACATCACCAAGCCCTTCCTGCCTCAGGAGCTGCTGCTGCGCCTGGCGGCGGTGCTCCGCCGGGTGTACGGCGCTGGGGCGGGGGAGGTGCTGCGCCTCGGGGCAGCGGAGGTGCACTGGGGCACCGGCACGGTGCGCCGCCCCGGCGGCGGTGAGGCTGCCCTCACCGCCAAGGAGTACGCCCTGCTCAAAAAGCTGGCGGCCAACCGGGGAAACATCGTCACCATCGACGCCCTGTGCCAGGCCCTGTGGGAGGGGCCCATGGTGGGCTATGAGAACACCCTCATGGTTCATATACGCCGCCTGCGGGAGAAACTGGAGACCGACCCCTCCCACCCGCAGTACCTGCTCACCGTCCGGGGGCTGGGCTACCGCCTGGCCCAGGAGGAGCGGCCGTGAGGGGGCGCAATCTCCGCCGTACCCTGGTGGCGGCCGGCCTGGTGGCGGCCTCGGCGGTGCTGGTGCTGGTTCTGGCGGTGGCGGGGCTGCTGGCCTTTATTGTCACCTCTGCCGGGGCGGGCAGCTCGTGGAACGCCTCCATGGACGAGCTCTCCGCCGCCCTGGTGCGGACGGAGGGGGGCTATGCCTTTACCGGCGGGGAGTACCTGGCGGAGAAGGAGCTGTGGGCCATGCTGGTGGACGAGGGCGGCGCCGTGGTGTGGCAGCAGGGCAAACCCGCCGATGTGCCCGACCGCTACTCCCTTACCGATGTGGCCGCCTTTACCCGCTGGTATCTGAGCGACTACCCGGTACAGGTACGGGTACGGGAGGACGGTCTGCTGGTGGCGGGCGGCCCGAAGGGGAGCACCTGGAAGCACCCCTTCGTCTTGGATATGGATGTGCTGAAGACCATCCCTTTCTGGTTCGCGGGGCTGTTTCTGCTGGCCCTGCTGGGGGTGCTGGGCCTCACCGCCCTGGTGCTGGGCCGCCAGTTCCGGCGGGAACAGCAGGAGCGGGACTTTGCCCGCTCCGACTGGATCAACGGCATCTCCCATGACATCCGCACCCCTCTGTCCATGGTCATGGGCTACGCCGGGCAGTTGGAGGCGGACCCGGTCCTCCCGCCCCGGCGGAGGGCCCAGGCCGCCATCATCCGCCGCCAGAGCCAGACCATCCGGGATCTGATCAATGACCTCAACCTGACCATGCGCCTGGACTACGCCATGCAGCCCCTGCGGCGGGGGAGCCTCCACCCCGCCGCCCTGGTGCGGCAGGTGGCGGCCGACGTGCTCAACGGCGGGCTGGAGGAGCGGTACGCCCTGGCGGTGGAGGTGCCGCCGGAGGCCGAAGCCCTTACGTTGGAGGGGGACGCGTCCCTGCTGCGGCGGGCCCTGCTTAACCTGGTGAACAACTGCGTGCGCCACAACCCGGAGGGCTGCTCCATCACCCTGACTGCGGCAGCCGAGGGGGAAGTATGCACCCTGAGGGTGGAGGACGACGGGGGCGGTGGTCTGCCGGTCGGACTGGCGGAGGTCGGACTGGCCCCGGACGGCGGGGCCGCCCACGGCACCGGCCTCAGGCTGGTGGAGCAAATCGCCAGGGCCCATGGCGGCGCACTGGAGCTGCACCGGGCGGCGCGGGGCGTCCTGGCCGTCCTCCGCCTGCCCCTGTGAGCGCGCAGAGCCCCCGGACGCCAATGGCATCCGGGGGCTCTGCATGAGAAAGGGGAGGTATGGGAAGAAAACGTTACTGTTGGGGCGGCATGACCGTGGCCATGCCCTGTAAAACCACCTCGCCCGCCTGGTTGGTGCACACCGTATCCAGCTTGACGATGTTCTTCTCCGCGCGGATTTCGCTCACTGTGCAGGTGGCGGTGACGGTGTCCCCGAAGCGGACGGGCCTGGTGAACTTCAGCTCCTGGCCCAGGTAGATGGTGCCGGGGCCGGGCAGCTGCATGGCCAGGACGGCGGAAATGAGGCCGGCGCTGAGGATGCCGTGGGCAATCCGTCCGCCGAACCGGGAGGCACTGGCCACGGACTCGTTGACATGGGCGGGGTTCAGATCGCCGGTGATACCGGCGAAGAGGTACACGTCGGTCTCGCTGATGGTCTTGGAGTGGCTGGCGCTGTCGCCCAGCTTCAATTGCTGAATGGTCATGATGCGGCCTCCTTCTTGTATGCGCTGACGGGGATCAGAGGAACAGGCCCCAGATCAGGGCCAGCCCCAGAGAGGATACCAGCGGAATGATACAGGTCGTGATACAGATGTCGATGTAGGACTCCTTGTGGGTACAGTTGGACACGGCCAGCAGGGTGAGCACCGCGCCGTTGTGGGGCAGGGTGTCCAGCCCGCCGGAGGAGATGGAGGCGATGCGGTGCAGGGCCTCCAGAACGCCGGTGTTGCCCGCAGCCATTTCGGCGTACTTGGGCCCCAGGGCGGACAGGGCGATGGACATGCCGCCGGAGGCCGAGCCGGTGGCGCCGGCCAGCAGATTGACGGCCACCGCCTCGGAGAAGAGGATGGAGCCGGGCATGTTCAGGGCGATGCTGGTGAGGGAGGCAAAGCCGGGGACCACCTTGACCACGGAGCCGAAGCCAACGGCGCAGGCGGTGTTCATGATGGCGCCCATGGAGCCGTTGGCGCCCTCGTTGATGGCGGGCAGCAGGGTCTTGGCCTGGTTCAGGTTCAGCAGGCAGGCCACCAGAATGCCGCACACCAGGGCGATGACGATGGCGTAGTTGGAGGCCAGCTCAATGCCGGCAAAGCGATTGAGCAGCCAGGGGAACAGGTTGAGCATGAGCACAACCACCACCAGGGGGACGATGCCGGTGACCCAGTGCCAGGAGGGCAGAGCCTTGGAGTCGTGATCCACTTCCTTGTGCTTGGGGTCGGGGACAAAGTGCAGGCCCTTGCGGCGGGACTGGCGCACCCGCCACTCCAGGTAGATATAGGCGGGCAGCAGCATAACGGCGCAGGCCACAAGGGACAGGAGCGGAGCCGCCATGGTGGTGGTGCCGTAGTAGTCGGTGGGGATCAGGTTCTGAATCTGGGGGGTGCCGGGCACGGCGGTCATGGTGATGCCGAAGGCGCCGGTGGCAATGGCGCCGGGCAGCAGGGTGCGGGGCAGGTCGGCGGCCCGGTAGATGGAATAGCCCATGGGATAGATGACGAACACCACGACGAACAGGGAGATGCCGCCATAGGTCATCAGCAGGCAGGGGATAACCACTGCTGCCACCGCGAAGCGGGGGCCGATCAGCTTGACCAGGGCGTTGCCCAGGCTGCGGGCGGAGCCGGTCAGATCCATGACCTTGCCGTACACCGCCCCCAGGAAGAAGGCGGGGAACCATTGGAGCACGTAGTCGGCCATGCCCTTCATATAGTCGCCAATGTAGGCGTCCAGGATGGCATAGCCGCTGAGCACGGCCACCACCACGGCGCAGACAGGGGCGACCCAGATGATGGAATAGCCCTTGTAGGCCAGGAACATCAGCAGGACCAGGCCCAAAATAATGCCGAACAGGGATAGTGACATTTGGATTCCTCCTCTACAGATACAGAATAAACGTCCCCTCTCAGATCAAGGCAGGGTGAGCCCCATAGGTTCCGGGCGGAAGATGCGGGGATCCATCGCCCGGACCTTGCGGATGATGGGCTGGAAGTCCATCTGGTCCAGAATATCCCGCTGTAGGTCCACGCCGGGGGCGATCTCTTTCAGCTCCACCCCCTCCGGAGTGAGGGCGAAGACGGCCCGCTCCGTGACGTAGAGCACGTGCTGGCCGCGTCTGGCCGCATAGGCGCCGGAGAAGGTGATCTGCTCCACCTGGCGCAGCAGCTTGCGCACGGACCCCTCGCGGCGGATGGCCAGCCTGCCGTCCTCCACCGCCACGTCCAGCCCGCCGGCGGTGAAGGTGCCGCAGTACACCACTCGTTTGGCGTTCTGGGTGATGTTGATGAAGCCGCCGCAGCCGGCGATCTTGGGGCCAAATTTGGAGACATTGATGTTTCCTGCGGCGTCCATCTGGGCCAGGCCCAGGAAGGCCACGTCCAGCCCGCCGCCGTCATAGAAATCGAACTGGGCGGGCTGGTCCAGAATGCAGTCGGCGTTGATGGCTGCGCCGAAGTCCTTGCCGCCGGCGGGGATGCCGCCGATGGCCCCTACCTCGGTGGTCAGCACAAGCCCCTCCAGGCCCTCCTCCGCCGCCACGGCGGCCACCCCCTCCGGCATGCCGATGCCCAGGTTGGTGACTGCGTGGGGGAGCAGCTCCATGGCGGCCCGGCGGGCGATGATTTTCCGCTCTCCCATGGGCAGCGGGGGCAGGGAGTGCAGAGGCACGCGCACCTCGCCGGAGAAGGCCGGGTTATAACGGGTGCCGAAGGTCTGCATATGTTCCTCCGGCGGGGCCTCCACCAGCACGTCCACGTAGATGCCGGGCAGGCGCACCAGGCGGGTGTCCAGGGAGCCGTATTCCACAATGCGCTCCACCTGGACGATGACCGTTCCGCCGGAATTCCGGGCGGCCTGTGCCTGGGCCAGGGCCTCGGCGTATACGCCCTCCCGCTGGAAGGTGCAGTTGCCCCTGGTATCGGCATAGCTGGCCCGGAGAATAGCCACCTGAATGGGGATGGCAGGGTAGAACAGCTTTTCCTCCCCCTCCAGCTCAATGAGCTTTACCACGTCCCCGGCCGCCCGGGCGGCGTCGTTGAGCTTGCCCCCCTCCAGGCGGGGGTCTACAAAGGTGCCCAGGCCCACATGGGTAATTACGCCGGGCTTTCCCGCGGCAATGTCCCGGAAAAGCTGGGCGATCACCCCCTGGGGCAGGTTGTAGCCGGCCAGCTTGTTTTCCGCGCACAGCCGGCCCAGCTTGGGGGAGAGCCCCCAGTGGCCGCCGATCACCCTGCGGCAAAGGCCCTCCACCCCCAGGTGGTTCAGGCCGCGGCTGTCGCTGTCGCCCTGACCGGCGGCGTACAAGGCGGTCAGGCCGTGGGGCCCCTCGCCGTTTCGCGCCCGCTCCTCCAGCGCTCTGAGAATGGACTCCGGATGCATCAGGCCGCTGGCGAAGCCGCCGAAGGTGACGGTGTCTCCGTCGTGGATGTACTGGCGCACGGCATCGTGCGCCGACAGGATTTTGGGCATATCTGCACTCCCTTTCCGCTCACCATTCCTCCCCGGAAGGAGGCGGCACGGGTTCGGCTGGTCTGCGGCCCGCGCCGTTGCAGAAAGTATACGGCATAGGAAGTACATCTGTAAAATGAACAATTTGATAGGCTGCATTCCAAAATCGGAATAGATTGCACATTATTGTAGAACTTTTAGCGCTATATTTGTGGCATATCCACAGTATCATGCCTTTTGCGTATGGACGAATGCGCGGGGGGAATGCTGTGCTTCATTTTTAACAATTTCACAGTAGAAACTTTGTGCGGCTTTTTCTGGAAATTTTTTTATTCTTCGATTATGATAGGGACAGCATCACCGAGGACGTGGAGGTAGCTATGGATATTCAGCACTTGAAATATTTTGTTGAAGTGGTTCGGCAGGAGAGCTTTACCCGCGCAGCCGCCCAGCTTTTTGTGACACAGCCCATGCTGACCCGTTCCATCAAACAACTGGAGGAATCGCTGAATGTTCTGCTCATTGAACGCACCAGCAAGAGCTTTCACCTGACCGATGCGGGACGGATCCTGTACGAGCGGGCCCAGGAGTTTCTCATGCAGTATGAGGCGATCTTCCAGACCATGGCGGACGTGCGCTCGGTCAAGACCGGGGAGGTACGGCTGAGTATTCCCGGGGTGCTGCTGGACATGTATTTTCCCGAGCTGTTTGCCAGCTTTCACCGGCAATACCCCGGCATTGACATTAGCCTGGTGGAGGAGGGCTCCAAGCTCACCGCCGCCTCGGTGGGATTGGGAAAGGCGGATCTGGGACTGGTCATGCTCCCGGTGGAGGAGCCGTCCCGCTTTGAAAGCCACCTTCTGGTCAGCGATGTGTGTCAGCTTGTGGTGAGCCGGGAGCATCCCTTTGCCCAGATGCCCGGCGTACATATCCGTGAGCTGAGAGGGGAGACCATTCTGACCTTCAGTGAAACGGCCACCCTGCACGACACCTTTATTCAGATGTGCGGCGAGCAGGGCTTTGCCCCCCGCATTGCCTATAAAAGCCTGATGCCTGGCTTCAGTTTCAAGATGGTGGCCATGCAGCAGTGCATCGCCTTGCTGCCCCTGCCGCTGATCCTCCACGGGATGTGCGACAAGCTTGTCACCGTGCCCCTGGAGCCGCGCATCGTGTGGGATATTGCCATCATCCGCAGGAGACAGGGCTATCACTCCTTTGCCGCCGCACAGTTGTTCGACCATATTCGCGCCCACTTTGCAGAGCGGAAGCCCTTAATGGAAAAGGCCGGCCCGTCGTGAGACGGGCCGGCCTTTAGGCGGTTATTAAGCCTTCCTGCTAAGGTTTTCGAAGGGAGGGATAGTGTGAAAGGGAACCGTCAGGGTTCCCTTTCGCGTGGGATCAAACAACTTTTTGAAACTCGTTTAGAGTTTCAAAAAGTTCAGCAGCCTGTCGAAAAAAGGTTTCGACAGGCTGAGGCCGGCCCGTCATAAGACGGGCCGGCCTTTAGGCGGTTAATAAGCCTTCCTGCTAAGGTTTTCGAAGGGAAGGATAGTGTGAAAGGGAACCGTCAGGGTTCCCTTTCGCGTGGGATCAAACAACTTTTTGAAACTCGTTTAGAGTTTCAAAAAGTTCAGCAGCCTGTCGAAAAGAGGTTTCGACAGGCTGAGGCCGGCCCGTCATAAGACGGGCCGGCCTTTTCCGGTGAGGACAGCTGAAATCAGAATTGATACACGCCGTCGGCGGTCTGGGTAAACTCCGCCTGGAAGAAGGCGGCGCAGGCCCGGGCCATGTACTCCGGATCCCGGCTGCCCGCCGTCTCCACGGCGGAGTGCATGGCAAGCTGGGCCATGCCGATGTCCACCATGGGAATGCTGACCTGGTGGCCCAGCAGGTTGCCCAGGGTGGAGCCGCCCGGCTCGTCGGCCCGGTTGGCGAACACCTGCACCGGCACCCCGGCCTTCTGGCAGATGGCCTGGAAGAGCCCGGCGGTGAGGCCGGTGGTGGTGTACTTCTGGTTGGCCGAGTACTTGATCACCACGCCGCCGTTGGGGTAGACCTTGTTGGCCGGATCGGCCTTCTCGGGGAAGTTGGGGTGGACGGCGTGGCCGTTGTCGGCGGAGAGGAGCAGGCTGCCCGCCAGGGCCTGGCGGCGGGCCTGGGCGGAGAGGCCCAGCGCCTCCCCGATACGGGTGAGCACGTCGGGGAGGAAGGAGCTCATGGCCCCCTGGCGGGTGCCGCTGCCCACCTCCTCGTTGTCGAAGAGGCAGTAGAGCTGCCCGAAGCGCTCCGTGCCCTTCGCGCTGAGGAACCCCTCCAGGGTGGCGTAGGCGCAGCCCAGATCGTCAATGCGGGGGGCCTGGAAGAATTCACCCTCCGGCCCGATGCGCACCGGCGCCTGCCGGGGGCAGAGCACCAGGTCGGTGGCCAGGATGTCCCCCACGTCCACCCCCAGCTCCTCCGCCAGCAGGGCGGTGAGGGAGGGGCCGCCGCCCAGGGCGTAGAGGGGCTGCATGTCCTTCTGGGCGTTGTAGTCGTGGCCCCGGTTCACGTCCCGCTGCTGGTGGATGGCCAGGCTGGGGATGGTGAGCAGATCCCGGTCCAGATAGACCAGACGCCCCTCCACCCCTGCCGGGGTGCGCACCACCGCCCGGCCCGCCACGGTGAGGGGCCGGTCCAGCCAGCTGGCGCAGTTCATGCCGCCGTATCCCTCCACCGCCAGGCGGACGTAGCGCTTGTCCCCCTCCAGCGCGTCGTTTTTCACATAGAAGGTGGGCGAGTCGCTGTGGGCGGCGGTCATGCGCCAGCCCTCCGGGGTGCCGCCGGGCAGGCGGAAGGCGATCAGGCTGCTCTGGTTGCGGGTGGTGTAGCAGCACTGGCCGGAGGAGAGCGCCCAGGGGGCGCTCTCCTCCAGGCGGGTAAAGCCCGCCGCCTCCAACCGGGCGGCCGCAGCGGCGGCCGCGTGATAGGGGCTGGGGCTGTCCTGAATATATTCCATCAGCTTGTCGGTTGTCTGCATGGCAAAGCCTCCTTTTTCCACTATTATAGAGCAGGAGGTGGAAAAATAAAAGGTTGACATTGTCTACCTGCTGTGTTATGTTACAGGTAGACAATGTCTACCAGATGGAGGTGATGAAATGGACGGAGAACTGGTGCGCCTGACGGGAACCGAGTGGGCGGTGCTGGACTGCCTCTGGGAGGCGTCCCCCCAGACCATGACCCAACTGGCCCACACCCTGGCCGGGCGTGAGGGGTGGGCCAAGGGCACCACCACCACCGTGCTCAAGCGGATGACCGAAAAGGGGTTGCTCACCTGCCAGCAGGGGGAGCGGGCCAAGTGGTACGCCCCGGCGGTGGAGCGCCGGGCCGCGGTGGTGAGCGAGACCCGCAGCTTCCTCCGGCGTATCTGCCGGGAGAGCGTGAGCATGCTCACAAACGCCGCGGCGGAGCCGGAGCGCCTGAGCCGGGAGGAGATCGACGCCCTCTACGACGTTTTGAAGGGACTGGAGGAGAAGGAGCATGGCTGAGTGGATTCTGATGTCGTCCCTGCTGATCGTGATTGTGCTGGCCGTGCGGGCCCTGTTCCGGGGGCGGATGGGCCTGCGGCTGCGGTACGCCCTGTGGCTGCTGGTGCTCCTGCGCCTTCTGGTGCCGGGCACGGTGTTCCAGACCGGATTGAGCGTGCTGAACTATGTGCCCCTGCCCCAGACGGCCGCGGTGCAGGCCCAGCCGTCCCAGTCCGGCGGGAGTCCCTCCGCCCCGGAGGCGGAGCCCATGCCCGTCCGGCCGGAGGGGGAGGCGGAACCCCGGCCCTCCGGCCCGGCGGCCGCGCCGGACTCCGCTCCCGCCGGGGCGGCGGACTGGAGGGGCGTCCTGACCGCGGTGTGGCTGGGCGGCGCGGGGGTGCTGGCCGCCGCCCTGCTGGCGTGCAACCTGCGCTTTTATCTGCGCCTGCGGCGGATGCGGCGGGCCCACCCCATCCCGGGGATAGCCGTGCCGGTCTATGTGGCCCGCGGGCTGCCCTCCCCCTGCCTGTATGGCTTTCCCCGGCCCGCGGTCTATCTGACCCCGGCGGCGGCCGGCGAACCGGAGCTGCTGGGCCACGTCCTGCGCCATGAGCTGACCCACCGCCGCCACGGCGACCACATCTGGGCGGTGCTGCGGGCGGCGGCCCTGGCCCTCCACTGGTACAATCCCCTGGTCTGGCTGGCCGCCGTTCTGTCCAGGCGGGATGGGGAGCTGGCCTGCGACGAGGGGGCCCTCCAGGGGGCGGACGACCGGGAGCGGGCGGCCTACGGCCGGACTCTGATCCGGCTGGTGACGGCCCGGCCGTCGGCGGGCGAGCTGCTGTGCTGCGCCACCACCATGACCGCCGGGTCATCGAGCTTAAAGGAGCGGATTGCCATGATTGCAGGGAAGCCCAGAACCCTGGCCGCCGTCCTGGCGGCGGTGGTCCTCCTGGCGGGGCTGGCGGTGGGGTGCACCTTCACCGGCGGGCGGAGCGACGCCTGGGAGCCGCTCTCAGAGGAGGAGCTGGCCTACTTCAACGGAGACGGCTTTTTCAATGGGGACTACCTGAACATCCGCAACCAGTTCCTCAGCTCCACCTATGCCGCGCCGGAGGAGATCGACCTGTTCCAGATCTTCTACTGCGGCGACGGGGACGCCGACTACGCCGCCCCGCCGGACGGCGTCGACCCGGTGGCCCTGGAGGCGGCCATGCTGGCCGCCGAGGGCGGCGATGCCCCCGACTGCCCGGCCACCATCCTGACCACCGCCCAGATGGACAAGGTGTTGGAGGAGTATCTGGGCCTCACCCTGGCGGAGACCGGCCAGGTGGGGCTGGAACACTTTACCTATCTGCCCGACTTCGATGTGTATTTCTACTACCACGGCGACACCAATTACCGCGGCTCCGTCACCTTCACCGGCGGGGAGCGGCGTGGCGAGCTGGTGCGCCTCACCTACGACGACACCTTTATGGGCGACGGATATAAGCAGGTCACCCTGCGGGAGCGCGGGGAGGGCTGGCAGTTCGTGTCCAACCTGGCTGTTCAGACGGAGGAGAAGGTTCCCCTGGAGAGCGGGCTGGCCGCCCTGCCGGCGGAGCTGGCGGACAAGGTCGTGGTGGTGGAGAAAAACGACCTCAAGTCCTATAGCTCCGGCATCCTGGCTACCTATTATTACGCGCCGGACTACAACACCGAATGGGGTGGACTGCTCCTCCAGGTGGGGCGCTACAGCCAGGTGGGCTTTGAGCAGTCCTATTACAGCTGGGAGCTGACCGGCGGCTGGGCCTACCTCGGCCGGAGCGGGGACTGGTACTACGCCTGCCACAGCCCCACCGATGTGAATTTTGACCCCGACCACTACGGCGACTACCATGACACAGGGGCGGCCCTGATGGCGTGGCTGGAGGGGCTGGCCGCCGGCGCCGGGCTCACCCCTATGGAGGAGGACACCTTCTACCAGCGGGTGAACGGGGTGCTCTCCTATCCGCACGGGGAGCATCTGCGGGTGAGCTACCGGCCCTATTACGGCCTGTCCGGCTATGAAGAAGTGGCGGACACGGTCTACACTTTGGTGCTCTCCCAGCCCGCGACCCAGGGGGAGAGGGGCATCTGGTGCGTGGACCGCTGGATGGATCAGAACGGCACGCGCTATCTGGTGGTGCCAGAGACCGATCAGCCCATGGACGACTATTACGCCGCCCTCCAGGATGCCTGCGATGCCGGAGACCGGCCCGATCTGCTGGATCCGGTGGCGGTGGCTCTGGATTTTGAGGAGGACTGGAGCGGCCGGGATCTGTCCCCCGACGCCTTTGTGCTGGAGGGTGCAAGCGATCTCTCGGAGCTCTTCGACCTGCCTCTGGCCACGGTGGAGTTGGAGAACGGAGTCGGTGGTTAAGAGGCCAGGGCAGCAGCTGCCCGCAAAAAATCCAGGCGCACGCCCAGAATGAGGGCGTGCGCCTGTTTCGTTTTTAGGAGCCGGATGGGGCGGCAAAGGTTACGCCGGTGTAATACCAGTCGATGATGACCGAAACGCGGGCGCCTGCCGCCGAGGCAAAGGTAGTGATCTGGCACATGGACCAGAGCTTAGTGGCGGGGTCCTGCTGGCGGAGCCGCATCCAGTGAGTTTCCTGGGAGTTGTCGTAGAGAATATCGTCGATTATCTGAGCAGTGGAAAAGGATACGCTGTTCCAGGTCTGAGATTCAATGGTGCTCCCGTCGTAGATCGTGGTTCGCCGGAGGTCCACCAGTACGGGGGCCGCAGTGTCTGCTGCCCGGAGGCTCAGACGAATGGCGCTGGTACCGGCGTTCTGCACATTGAGAATCAGCTTGCCCAGGGTGATTTCCCTGGCGCTCCCCGTAGATGACAAATTCATGTTATAGACTTCGGGGCTCGCGCGGAGGTTGGGGGAAACCACGTCGGCCCCGCTGCCGTGGAAGCGCACACGGTAAGCGGTGGGGGAACTCTCCTCCACCGTGATGGTGGGCGCGGGGCCGGTAGCGCCGATGTCACCCTTGACGCCGGCACTTCCCGTCGGTCCGGTTGGCCCCTGGGGCAGCACAAAGTCCAGCGCCACGCCGGTGTCGGAGGGGGTGGCGGTGACAGCGGCGGTAGAGCCCGAGGTTACATTCCGCACCGTGACGGATGGGGTGGCTCCGGTCAGCCCAGTCGGCCCGGTGACGCCCTGGCTGCCCTGAGGTCCAGTTGGCCCAGTCGGCCCGGTGACACCCTGGATGCCTTGAGGTCCAGTCGGTCCAGTCGGCCCGGTGACACCTTGGATGCCCTGAGGTCCGGTCGGCCCGGTGACGCCCTGGATACCCTGAGGTCCGGTCGGCCCAGTGACACCCTGGATGCCTTGAGGTCCAGTCGGCCCGGTCGGCCCGGTAAGACCGGTCAACCCTTGGGGGCCGGTGGGGCCGACTTCTCCGGCAGGGCCGGTTAGTCCCATTGGTCCCTGTTCCCCCATAGGACCGGGGCAGCCGCGCTCTCCCTGAGGACCCTGTGGGCCGGTTTCACCCTGTAGACCCTGTTCTCCCATAGGACCTTGTTCACCAACCGGACCGCGGGCTCCGGGATCACCCTGTTCCCCTTTCGGACCCATGGGGCCGGCCGGACCGGGATCACCCTTCGGACCAACCGGACCGCGGTCGCCTTGCGGGCCCATAGGGCCTGGAACTCCACGGATTCCCTGGGGACCCATGGGCCCCGGATCTCCTTTCGGCCCGGCGTCGCCCCGCACGCCCTGCGGTCCGCGGGTGCCGGGCAGCCCGGCCATACCGCGGGGCCCGACAGGCCCAGGACAGCCTGGATCGCCCTTTGGACCACGTGGGCCCTGCGGACCCCGCTCACCGGGGATCCCTTGGGGGCCCTGCGGCCCGCGCTGAAACAGTTCGTCATCTGAGGTATCACAGGAGCAGGGGCAGCCCCTTCCTGTGTAATAACATCCATAATAGTTCATAAGGGTACACTCCATACTGGATTGGGCGCAATGGCCCTGCCTTAGACTATGACGCAGAGGCGCGGAGAGCAACACAGGGGGGAAACGCCAACCGGCGTTTCCCCCCTGATCGTCTGTTTGAATGATCCGGGAAGCAGCGCTGTGTCCAGCCCTGGTCTGCAAAAATACATCGTACTGCGCTCCTTTCAGGGCGAAAGACCCCGCTTTTCCGACTGCTGGTACTGCCTCGGTGTCATACCGGTATATCTGCGAAATACCTTAACAAAATAACTCTGCTCACAAAATCCCACCAGGTAGCCCACATCCCCTACCGTGAGGGCAGGGTTGAGGAGAAGCGGCTTGCTCTGTTCTACCCGGATCTGGTTCAGACAGTAAGTAAACGTGCAGGAGCGTTCGGCCTGAAATTTCCTGCTCAGGTAGGCGGGAGAGCAGCCCACGTGCCTTGCAACCTTTGTCAGTTTGAGTGGTCTGGCGAAATGGAGCCTCATGTAGGCGACCGCCTCTGCCACCAGGTCACTTTCCGTCTGCCTTTTCATTCGGATTCCCCCAGTTCACCCTGCAAAAATGGACAGCCATACCTGTTAGGAAAACCGCACTGACTGCGCCGAACACCGGGTAGATCAGACTGATGAGTTCACCGAAGCCCAGCAGAGACGCGCCCCAGGCCACCAGGGAGACAGCGAAAAACCGGAGGACCCTCTCCCGGCCGTGCAGCTGTGTTCCGGCGGAGAGCCGCTCCATACCAGCCAGAAAGCAGGAAAAGGCGGTGACCACCATGGCGATCAGCAGGAGCAAAAGATAGGGAATGCCGAGTCCTGGGGAGATGGCTGTGACCACCGTCAGCATGGGAAATTCCGTCTCGGCCGCCCCGGGATAGTGGTTCAGGACAAGCAGAATCGGCGCGGCCACCATGAAAAGCATGGTACAGCCCAGGCCAATTCCCCTTGGAGTGCACCTTGGTGGGACCTGCCGCCCCAGGGGGGCCAGGATTGCCACAGCGCTGAACATGTTATAGGCCGAAAATGCCATAGCGGAGGGAAGCCACCCAACACCGCCCTGGAACGCAGGCGGCGGACAGGCAGGCAGCAGGAGCAGGGCCCCCGCCCCTAACCCCACCGTACAGAGAACCAGCGCGGGGGCCGCAAAGGAAAAGATAGAGATCATCCCCCGCAGCCCCGACAGAGAGAGGGCTGCGATCAACAGAGCAAAGAGCAATCCGCATAGCCAGGGGGGCAGTCCAAAGGCCTGATGAAGCGCCGCCCCCGTCCCCGCTGTCATGATGGTTACCACCCCGAACAGGAGCAGGACAGAGAAAAGAGCCAGGAGATGTCTGAGCGCCGGGCATTGCCAGGGGACCATCAGGAAGGACAACTCATGCCGGCCGGTCCGCCGGACCATGGTAAGCAGAAGCAGCCCCGCCCCACCCAGCAGCGCGATGCTCAGGCACAGCCCCAGCCAGCCCACCGGGCCAAACCGGCCGAAAAACTGCCACATCTCCCTGCCGGAGACATAGCCGGCCCCCAGAAAACACCCCGAAAAGGCAGCCCCAAGCTGGCGTGCGGAAATGGTCTGTTCCAAAGGTTCCTCCACAGGTCTCCCTCCGTGCTCAATATACGCTTTTTCCCAGAGCCGACTGGATCAGCTCAGAGGCAAGAATGCCGCTCTTATTGGCGGTATCCAGGAAGGGATTGACCTCCACCATGTCCATGGAGATCAGCTTCCTGCTCTCCGCAATGGCCTCTGCCGCCAGAAAGGCTTCACGGGGGGTCAGGCCGTTGTAAACAATCACTCCCGTGCCCGGCACAGCCTCCGGAGTGATGGCATCCACATCAAAGCTGAGGTGGATGCCATCGGTGCCCTCTCCGGCGATCTGGATGGCCCGCTCAATTACCGCGCCCATCCCGAGCTTGTCGATCATATTGATCGGAAACACAGTGACCCCCGCTTGCGCCATACGCTGCCGCTCCAAATCGTCAATGTCCCGTCCGCCGACCTGCACGCAGTGAGCCACGTTAACCGGCGCCGCTCCCTGGCCGAACTCCACCATACAGTCAGGTCCGTAACCACAGACAGCGGAAAAGGGCATCCCGTGCATATTGCCGGTGCATGTGCTCTCCTCGCTGTTCCAGTCGCCGTGGGCATCGATCCAGATGACGCCGATGTTGCCGCTGTGCCTCTTCGAGACCGCCGCGATGCTGCCGGCGGCGATACTGTGGTCGCCGCCCAGGATAACGGGGAAACGCCCCTCCTCCAGGGTTTCCGTAACGGAGAGGTACACCCGCCGGTTCACCTCTGACACCTGTTCATAGTGCAGCAGCTTTTCCCGGCTGGCCCCTGTCCGGGGAGCGAGGATATCTCCCCTGTCCCGTACGTGGTGGCCCTGCCGCTCCAGACCCTCCACAAGCCCTCCAAACCGGATGGCGGCTGGTCCCATGCTGGCCCCCCGCTGCGAGGCACCCCAATCCGACTGAACGCCGATCAGGTCGAGTTTCCGTAACATATCCGCCACTCCCTCTCCGCAGAGATCTGCGGCTCAGATGACTTTTTCCACATAGGGGCTGGTAAATGCCTTGAGCATGCTGCCGTAACCAAGGGTAAACTGTATCCGGTCCCCCACTTGGTATACAGTGGTGCAGTGGGTCAGATCCAGCAGCAGGTGATCCGAGCTTCCGCCCAGGATTTCTATCTGCGGATCCCTGGGCTGCAGGCTGTCTGTGTCCACATCCTGCCGGCCCACCGCCACGATGGCCCGGCGCATGATCCCCTTATCCTCATAGGTGGGCCGGTGTCCGAAAGCATCCACGCCGATCTCGCCTACCGGGAGGGAGGGCTTTTCCTTGATTTCAATGACTTCCGCCTCCAGCTCCAGTGCGTCCCCCACGGTTCCCGGGATTCTTGTGCCATAAGCAGTGTCATTGCCCAGCAGGAAGGACTCGCCCAGGCGCAGATTATTGATGCCCTCCGGCAGATTCCCCTGTTCAATCAGATAAATGGAGCTGGAATTCCCGCCGGAGACCATGGGGAGCCGGATGTGGAAGCGCTGCTCCAGCTTTCGCGCAAGCCCCACCAGCAGGGAGAGATTCTCATTCTTCGGAATGATGGCCCCGTAGCAGGTGAGGTTGGTGCCAAGCCCATACAGGCGTATGTGCTTGAGCAAAAGGAGCTCTGCCACCGTGGAAAAGATCTCCTCTTCCTTTTCGTAAAAGATTCCCTCTCGGAGATCGCCCAGGTCGATCATCAGCACCACATTATGGCGCTTGCCCGCCCGCCCGGCGGCTTCGTCCAGCAGCCGGATGGTGGACAGCTCCGACTGGAAGCTGACATCCGCATACTCCACCACTTCGGATACCTCGCTGGGCATGGACAGGCGGAGCAGAACCGTCTGCTTACCGGCCTGACGCGCCTGTGCGGCATAGGATTTCAGGTTCTGGATGCGGGAGTCGGCCAGAAAATCAACCCCCGGATGCTCCGTGAGCATGCGGACGATGGGGGGATAGGCGCACACGCCCTTGGTCACGATCATAAGGGTGCAGCCGGGAACCTTTTGGATTATGCCGGCGCAGGCGTCCAGGTTCCGGCGCAGTCTGTCCATGTGAATACGCACTCTGGGGTACATGGCTTACGAACTCGCTCCTTCCTGTGTAGTGCGGTTGGGGCAGTGGAGGCGGGTACAGCGGCTGCACTCATGGCTGCAATCCCCTGCTTTCGGCTTGTTCTCCCGGTAGGCGCTCATATCATAGCCCATGGCCTCGCACTCCTCAATGTGCCGCTGTAGCTCCTCTTCCCGCTGCTGCCGCTGGGTCTCAAGCCGGGAGAGCTCCTTGTTGCAGACGGGTACCGGCTCCTCCGCTTTCCGCTCCGGAAAGGTGATGCCCAGGCTCTGCTCCAGCAGCCGGGCGGCCGCCTGGGGGTACCGCTTGGACAGCACGCCCAGCGAGGCCATAATGTAGTCGTGATCCACCAGGATCTGGGCGTGCTCCCCGGGAAGCAGCAGCATGCCCGACTCATTACAGCGGGTGATCTCCCGCATGATCTCCTCACGGTGGGGCAGCCGGGTGAGGGCGCCTCCGGTGCCCACGATGTATTTGACCTGCGTCAAATCCTTGCCCTCGGCCACCGTGCTGCGTCCGGAGGGGCCGTAGATATACCGCAGCCTGCCGGCGTGCCGCTCCGCCGCCTTTACCACGGCCTCTCGGGTAAGCAGCTCCACCAGCTTCACTTCTTCCTCCGTTTTGGGGATGGCCCGATAGGTCTCCAGGGCATGCTCCATGGAAAAGCCCTGCTCCCGGCACTGCTCCCGGAGCTTCTCCTCGCCGATGGACTCCACCACCTTCCAGCGGTTGACATACACGCCCAGATCCCCTTCAACTGTGCGCTTGGCCTTCGGCTCGGGTGAAATCATGAGGCGGGCCACCTGGTCGGACTCCACCGTGACGGAATGCAGATCTGTTGTCGCTCCGCCCACGTCCAAAACAATGAGGTCGCCCAGGTATTCATACAACAGCTTGGTACATTCCATCACCGCGCCCGGCGTGGGGATGATGGGGCCTGTCACCATCTCCCGGACGTGCTCCATGCCTGGAGCATGGGTGATGTTTTGTTCAAACGCATCCTGAATGACCTTCCGGCAGGGCTCTACGTTCAGCGCGTCGATCTTGGGGTAGACATTCTCCACAATGTAGAGCTGCTCCCCCTCCTCCTCCGGGAAAATCAGGCGCATCTCCTCCTGATTCTCCACATTTCCGGCGTAGACGACGGGGATTTTCAGGTTCATGGAGCGGATCATCTCCGCATTGGCGATCGCCGTGTCCCGTTCGCCGTAGTCCACGCCGCCTGCGATCAGAATGAGGTTGGGGCGTATTTCCTTGATCTTGGCCAAATCAGTCCGGCGCAGCCGTCCCGCCGTAACGTAGTGGAGAATCCCTCCCGCGCCCAGGGCCGCCTCCCTGGCGGCCTTGGCCGTCATGTCGTATACCAGGCCGTGTACCGTCATCTTGAGGCCGCCGGCGGCAGAGGATGTGGCCAGCATCTCGCGGTACTCCAGGGACTCCGTTCCCAGCTTGCCGCACAGGTCGGAGACTGCGCTCTGCAGGCCGATACGTACATCTCCGTCCAGTACAGAAGTGGGGGCCTGGCCTTGGCCGAGATAGACCGGACGACCGCCGTCCAGGCCGTGGAAAGCGTTTACCACTGTTGTGGTGGAGCCGATCTCCGCTACAAGGACATCTACTTTCATTACTGTCACCGCCTTTCTGCTGCATTGGAAGGCAGCAAACATACTACAGATTTGCTTTGCAAACAGGCAAACCAGGGCAGAAGGCCGCAGCGCCTCTGCCCCTCGGTTTGCCTGTTTGCCCGACTCGTTTCGTTCGGCGCGCTGTTGCGCGGGACAGGACGACATTCAGCCGAATCAGCCGAGCGGATTGATCCTGCCGGTGCCCACAAAGTAGATACAAATAACCAGAAGTGCCAGAAGGGCGACAAAAACGGCCTTATCAACCTTTGTCTCGAATACTTTTAGTCCCTTTTCCTTTTGTCCCTTGGCATAGACAAAGATACCGGGCACATAAAGCAGGACGGTTGCCAGCATGACGCTGATGCCGGCGGCAAAGACCATCCAGACCGCGTAAACAGCGTTGAAAATACCAATTCCTTTGATCAGACCGTTCTCCTGCTTCAGCGCCACCTTGCAGAAATACATTGCGCTGAGGAAGTACGGCACCATGATCATGCCGGTGGCAAAGAAGTAAAATACCTGATAGGTCGATTCATTGAAATAGAGCAGAACCAGGAATACCTGCGCAATGATGCTGGTGAGGACAATGGCGAAGACAGGCGCGCCATTTTTATTGGTTCGGGTAAACGCCTTGCAGAACGCACCGCTCTTGGCCGCCTCATATGGGCACTCCGTGCACATGATGGTGTGGCCCAGCGTGGCCCCCAGCAGGGAGATAATAACGGCGATATTCACCAGGGCAGCGCCCCAGGGGCCCACCACGTGCTCCAGGATACCGGCCATGGGGGGATTGCCCAGGGCGGCCAGCTCCTCATTGGTCATCACGCCGGCGCTCAGGAAGGAAATGATAATGTAGAGAATCAGCACGGAAAGGAAACCGATCACCGTGGCGCGGCCCACGTCGCTGGAACGCTTGGCGCGGCCGGAGATTACCACGGCTCCTTCAATGCCGGTAAACGCCCACACTGTGGTGGTGGTGGTCGCCATGACCTGCTTGCCAAAGCTCATTCCGCCCTCGCTGCCCGAGAAGTTCTGCATAAAGGTCTCGAAGGAGAAGGCGCGGGCAAAAATAATGACGACGATCAGCACCAGAATGGGGATAATTTTTGCGATGGTGGAAACCAGGTTGACCGCAGTGGATTCCTTTGTGCCGCGGAGCACCAGGATAATGGCAATCCACCATACCACGGACATGCCAATGACCGACGGGATGTTGTTTCCTACGCCGAACAGGGGCAGAAATTGTCCTACCGAGGCGAACAGAAGTGTCAAAAACGAGATGTTTGAGAGCAGCTCACTTAACCAATAACCCCATGCGGAGTTAAATCCCACATAAGAACCAAAGCCGGCGCGCGCATAGCTGTAAACGCCGCCCTTCAGCTCGGGCTTCAGTTTGTTTAAGTAATAAAAGGCCAGGCAGAGCCCCAGCATACCGATGCCGGTTATCAGCCAGCCCACCAGAACAGCGCCGGAACCGGCCCCGGCCGCAGCAAAGTCGCCCGGGAATGCAAATACCGCACTTGCGATTGTTGCGCCGATGACCAGGCCAAGCAATCCGATAAAGGAAACGCCGCCTGCTTTGTTCGTCGTTTCTTGACTCATGAAGGCTCCTCCTAAATCCAAAATCAGGTTGGGGAATGGGGTTGGGGTCCGTTCATTTCATTTGACTGCATTTTAGACGAACCTGAAACCTATCCTGCCCCGGCTCCCCTTCAGGCCTTCGCCGGGGCATGGATAGATATGGAGCAATCCAGCCGTTCGGGGATTGCTTTGAGCTTACAGCTCACCTCTCCGGCGCATGGCCTCCTCTGCCAGGAAGGTGGCCACGTCGATCCCGTGGGAATCCCGGCCGAAGCCCTGGTCAATGCCGGTCTTGACGGCCTCATCCGGGATGACCTGGGTGCCGCCGGCGGCGATGATCACCCGGTCACGGATGCCCTTTTCCACCGCCAGCTCGTTGATGCGCTTCATATTCTTGTAGTGGACGTTATCGTGGGAGATGATGGTGGAGGCCAGAATGGCGTTGGCGTTCAGCTCCACCGCCGCGTCCACCAGCTTTTCCACCGGGACGGAGGTGCCCAGGTAGTGAACCTTGACCCCCCACTTTTCAATGCCGCCGTGCTTGATATTGATAATCTCCCGCAGGCCCACAGAGTGCTCATCCTCGCCTACCGTGCCGCAGACCACCACCATGGGGTGCTCCTCGAACTCTTTGTAAAGCACGGCGTCACTCAAATGGTGGGGCTCGGGGGGGACCTCCAGCTTGGTGGGATCCACGTCGAAGGTCAGCTTGCCCTTCATCTCGATGCGGGTACCCTCCGCCTCCTGAAGAACCTCCTTGCTGATCACCTCGGGGTGATCCAGACCCAGCCGCTTGCCGATCTCCAGCGCCGCCGCCTCGGCCACACGCTTCTCGGCGGGGATACACATGGTCAACAGGATGGTGCCGTCGGCGCACCACTCCACCTCGGGCTTGATGGCCTCTCCGTCCAGATACTTCTTTACCTTGTCCAGACGGACGTTTACGTTGTCCTCCTCATCCAGCTCGTCGATGTAGACGATCTTGCTGCGGTCCTCAAACGTGCAGCCGCCAATCAGGGCGGAGGGGTTGGCCGGATCGCCGCCGTACTGCTCCGCGTTGTTGTAGCCGTAGTGGGCAGTGACGGGGGCCATGTAGTCCTCGGCCCGCTCAAAGATGTAGCCGTAGCCCACGCCGCCCTCAATCTTGCGGGCGATGCCGTCGCCGTTGCGCTCGGGGTACTTGGCGGAGTCCACGAAGAAGCCCTCCTGAACAGCGTTGAAGTAGCCGCCGACCTCCACGATCTCCTCCATGAACAGGCAGGCGCGCTCCTTGAGCTCACGGGCCATCTCGCGCAGAGGGCCATCCTTTTTGAGCTCCACCATCTCCATCAGGCCGTCCAGACCGATGAGGGTCTGCTTGGCGTTGTCGATGGCCTCGATATTGTAGATGTGCCAGGGGACGTTGCGGCCCTCGTCAGGGGTGATGGTGGACTGGATGTCCGCGCTGGTCAGCTTTGAAATGAGCATGTTCAGCACGTGGGTCACTGTCGCCTCGCGGGTGGAGGAGCAGATGTACTTCGTGTTCTGCTGGGCCCGCATCTTGTAGCGCCCGCAGATGTCCCGCAGCGCCACGGCGTAGGGCAGGTCGGTATAGACGCAGGGGGCTGGAGTGGCCGTGGGGGGCACGGTGGACAGGCTGATGTTCTCCGGCTTCATGCCCACCCGCTCGGAGAACAGGGAATTGATGGCATGCTGCACGATCAGCTCAGGCATGACCTTCCACGCCTCCCGGGCGGTGGCGTTTGCGTTGTGGGCGCCATCAATCTGCAGCATCCCGGCCCAGGCCATAATGGACTTGGACTCGCAGGCGTCCACGAAGGAGCGCACGCAGTTGATGTCGCGGTAGAGGACGTTGTACTGGGGATCCTGGTGGGCGCCATTGATGCCTTCCTCGGCAAACATGACGGCCACATCGGGGCCAGCTACACCGGAGACATAGGAGTGATAGTTGATGGGGCGGCCCACCTCCTCCTCGATGAGATCCAGCGCCTTACGCTGTGCGCGGACCTGCTTGCGGGTGATGGGAACGCCGCCGATTCCCTGGGGGGTGCCCTCCATCAGGCCGTCGATGTGGGACTGGCCCATATGCCGGATGACCATGATGTGGTCGGCGCCGTGCCAGGCGGCCATGCGCATGCGGCGGATATCGTCCTCAAAGCGGCCGGAGGCAATCTCGGTCGTGATGACCGGAAGCGGCTGGGGGTCGATATCGCCGAAGTACTTGGCCGGGGGAAGGCCGACGCTCTGCTTCAGCGGCTCGGACACATCGTGGTAGGTAAAGGGGCCCATCTCCAGGTTGGGGGCGGGCTTGCGCCAGGTCCATCCCCGGCGCTTGGGCTCGTACTTGTCCAGATCCTTGAGGATGTTGCGTACATCCAGCTTTTCGTTGGGCTTCAGGGTCATCTCAGACATACTTACTTCCCCTCCTTGAACAGCGCGGCGGCTTCATCCCAGTACTTCCCCTGGGCCAGCAGGTGTCCGGCCTCCGGAATGGAGAGATTCTTCTCCCTGGACAGCTTGTAGACGACATGGCCGGCGCCGTGGCTCATCAGGCTGTGATCCATACAGCCCTCCACAATCTTCTGGGTTTCCAGAGAGGAGATGCCCATCCGCAGCAGCACGGCACGCTCTACCGAGGGGGTGGTATTCCTGCGGCCCAGCTCCAGCAGCGGGGCAACCACCTGCTCGGTCAGCGCCCAGAAGCGGTCATACAGCTCCTGGTCGGTCAGATTGGCGATATGCTTTCTTCTCTCAGCAAAATCATCGGCACGCTTCATGGATGTCACGCTCCTCTCTCAAAGTGTGGGCACGATGGCGGCCACCTGCTCCCTGACCCAATCCACGCTCTTGTTGGTCTCCTGGGCCAGAAACTCATAGTCCGCCTCGGTGGGGGTGGCCGTATAGGTCTTTAGGGCCGTCTTGATGAGGGAATGGCGCATCTTGTCCAGATCCAGATCCCTGACCTGGAACTGATAGGGATCGGCGGGCAGGATCACGCTGACGCCGGGCACCTCCTCACCGGGCTTGCCAAAGCGCACCTCGATGCCGTTCTCCCGGGCAAAGTCCAGCTGGGGCTGCACGTGCTTGCCCGCGCCGGTGTACTCGGTCTCGCTGACTACCAGGATCTGATCCTCCGGCAGCTCCTGAGCCAGGCAGAAGGCCGCGGCCAGAGAGGTATTTCCGGCGGGGCCGCGCTCCAGGCCCTCCAGGTTTGCCAGCAGCTCGGTGATGCACATAACTTCGCCCTGCGTCACGGTGACATAGCGATCCATATAGCGCAGGGGACGGGCGGCAGAACGGGGCACGTCGGAGCGATCCGGCCAGTTGGCAAACGGGACGCCGAAGCCGGTATGGCCGGTGGTACAGGACTTCCGGTTGAACTGGGTGTCGGAGGCCATGTGCAGGCCGGTCAGATCAATTGAGGCGGCTACGATCTGCGTATGGCCGACCCCCGCCTTCCGCAGGCCCCGGGCGGTGCCGGTAACCATGCCGCCGCCGGCATTGGTGCACACAACCATGTCGGGATCCCTGCCGAACTGGGCGCGGCACTGAAGGGCAATCTCATGGCCCAGCGTTTCAATGCCGGCGATGCCGAAGGGGGAATAGAGGGAAGCGTTGAAGAAGCCGGTGTCCTCCAGCAGGGAGAGGGACTCATAGAAGAGCTCGGGGCCCACGGTGATCTGCACCACCTCGGCTCCCATGGCCTCGCAGGCCCGGGCCTTCTCAATAATCTCGGGCTGGCCCACCTCCCGGGAGTCGTAGGCTTCCTGGACGATGATGCACTTGAGGCCCTGCATCGCGGCCTGGGAGGCCACGGCGGCGCCGTAGTTACCGGAGGTCGCGGCGATGACGCCCTTATAGCCGTGAGCCTTGGCAAAGGCCACCGCACAGGCGGCCCGGCGGGCCTTAAAGGAGCCGGAGGGGTTGGTCATCTCATCCTTCACACAGATGGTGGCGCCATAGCCGGGCCTGGCGCACTTGCGGGCCAGGGCGGTCAGGTTCCGCAGCGTGAAGAGCGGGGTATTGCCCACTCCGGTCAGCCCCTGCACCCGTTCTACCTCCTCCATGGAGAACCCCGTAGAGGACATCATCTTCTCGTAGTCAAAGGCGATGGAGCCGCTCTCAAAGGCGGAGAAATCCATGCCCAGGGCCTTCTTCATAATTTCGCCCTTGCGGCTCATCACGGAGGCGTAATCCTTTGCCAGTGCCATCACTTATCACCTCCATACAGGAATGCTCTGTAATTGCGGTCGATCTGCACCAGCTCGGGCACGCACTTGCCATAGCTGTGGGTGTAATAGGGGTCGACCTCCACCAGCGTGCCGGTCTCCACCCGGTCTGCGGCCGTGGTGACCTGCACCTCGTCGCCCAGATTGGCGTCGGCCGCCAGGAATCCCTTTGTCCACATCACCAGCGGGGTATTTCTGGTGTCCTCAGGATCCTGAGGGGCACGCTGGCCCACTGGAAGCAGGATCTTCTTAATCCGTACCCATGTTCCTTTTTGAACCATTTCACAGCTTCCTTTCTCCGCGGGTCCGGAGGAGAAAGCTCCTCCGGGCCCGTAACCGTTTCAAGTCGATTGGACGGTTCCTTACTTCACCAGCTTGCAGTCCTCTTCAATCATGTCCCGCATGTCGCCCATGATGGCGTGGGGCACGGGGATGTCGACCATGGTTTTCAGGCCGGGACGGGCGTTGATCACGTGGGGGATGCAGTTCATGATCATGGCCATGGTGCCGATACCGCCCTCGATCTCGGGAGTATTGACCATGTTGACCGGGGGAATGCCCTGAATTTCCACATAGTCGCCGGTATGGATGCCCACCTGCTCGGGTTCGATCTGCTGAGGGTGGTCCATTTCGATCTTCACCTGGCCGTCCACGGTGCCCCAGCCCTTCATGGCAACGCCCGCCACATGGCCGGCGGCGGCAAAGCCATAGGGGGACTTGCGGTCCACGTCGGTGACGATGGGCTCCATGTCCTGCTCGAATTTATCCAGCTTCCAGCCCAGAGCGTCGGTGATCATGCGGATGGACTCGGCAAAGCCCACGTGGCCGGTCATGGTGCCCGCGGCCTTCCGCTTCTCAAATTCGGCCACCTCCAGGCCGATACCCTGCTCCTCCATGACGGCGGGGCCGAAGGGAGACAGGCTGTTCACCCGGCGGGAGACGATGTGATCCACGCTCTCGCAGGCGCCGGTCCACAGGATGACCAGCAGATCCATGATAAGGCCGGGGTTGATGCCGGTGCCCAGCACGGTGACGCCGTTCCTCCTGGCGATCTCGTCCAGCTTGGCCGCCAGCTCAGGCTCCTGGGCCTGGGGATAAGCCATCTCCTCGGCGGAGGTGATGACGTTCATGCCCCGCTCCATAACAAACACCAGTTTGTCATAGACATCACGGGTAAAGGAGTTGGTGCACACCACCACGATATCGGCGGCGCCGGGCCGGATGACCTCCTCGGCGGTGCCCACGATCACGTCCTCGCGGTCGCCGCGCTCAATGCCGGGCACCACGTCATACAGGCTCTTGCCCAGCTTGGCGCCGATGTCGATGGCGCCCACAATATCCACGCCCTGCTTTTTGCAGAGCATCTTGCCGATGCCGCCGCCCATGGCGCCCAGTCCCCAGAGAATTACCTTCACATTTTTCATGCTGCATTCATCCTTTCCGTTACAGGTCGTGTGGTTCAGGTTCTGTGTCCTGTCTGCGGATAGAAAAAGCAAAGGGTGTGCCAGTTTTTCCGGCGCACCCTTTGATCTGTATAATATTTCAATTAAATTCTTATATTTTCCATTTATATGGACAATTAGCCGGGGTTTAGAGGACATCCACAAAATTTTATTCTGAAACGGCCTGTGAGCTGCTCTGGCAAACATGCACCAAAACGGGTTGACAAGGCGCAAAAAAATGGGCATTGTGCCCACTTTTTTGCGCCCCCCAAGAAGCCGTTAATAAAGAATTCCATATTTTTTCAGCTTGTGCTGAAGGGTCTGCCGCTTCATATGCAGACAGGTTGCGCACTGGGATACGTTCCCCCGGCAGCGGTCGAACATGGTGCGTATCGTTTCCTCCTCAATGCGCTCGATATAGTCCTGCAGGGACTCGCCCGCCTGAAAGTCTGTGCCACGCCGGTCCACGGCCTTGCCGGGCGCGGGCAGGTCCAGGAGCTCTGTTGTAAAGCCGCTGTCCCCATCCATCATGAACATGGCCTGGATCAGGATGTTCTCCAATTCCCGGACGTTTCCCGGGTAGTCGTATTCCATGAGCTGGCGCAGCACATCCCGCGGCAGCTCCGACAGGCGCTTTCCCATCTTCGCATGGTGCTTTTCAATCAGCGCCTGGGCCAGATAGGGGATATCGCCCCTGCGTTCCCGCAGGGGCGGAATATTCAGGGTGACCACGCTGAGGCGGTAGTATAGGTCCTGACGGAGTTTTCCCTGGCGGATCAGGTCGACAGGGTCTTCATTTACAGTAGTGATTACCCGGACATCCACCGGAATATCCTCTGAGCCCCCAACCCGCCGGATGTAGGACTCCTGCAAGACCCGGAGCAGCTTGCTCTGGAGCTCATAGGGCATGGAGTTCAGCTCATCCAGCAGGAGCGTACCGTGGTTGGCCAGCTCAAACAGGCCCGCCCGGTCCACCGCTCCGGTGAACCCGCCCTTGGCGGTGCCGAACAGAAGCCCCTCCAGCAGGTTGCTGGGCAGGGCCGCGCAGTTCTGCGCAATAAAGGGCTTCCCGCTCCGCGTTCCACCGTAGTGGATGCTCTGGGCGAACAGCTCCTTTCCCGTGCCCGTCTCCCCGTAGATCAGCACCGGCATGTCGTTTTGCGCCGCCCGCTTGGCCCGCTCCATGCTCTTCTGGAACTTGGGATCACGCCCGATCAGATCGGAAAAGTGATAGCGTTTGAGCTTCTGTTTTTTGGATGTCTCCTGCGTCCCCACCTGACTTTGCAGATGGGCCAGCCGGTCGCACAGCTCCGACAGCTGAGTTACGTCATTGGCTACCTCGATCACGGCGAGCAGCTTCCCGTCGGCATCTTTGACCGGAATGGTAGTATTAATGGTATGAATATATTTGCCGCTGGCGTTGATGTACCGCTGCGGCTGATTGACGGTGGATGCCCCGGCCTGGAGCGCACGGTAAATCGTACTGGACTCCAGATCCATGTGAGAAAACGCATCCTCAAAACGCCGGCCGACCACATCTGCCGGCTCCATCTGTTCCATCCTGGCCATAACGGAATTGTAAAAAATGGAGGTCCCCTGCCCGGCCACAATATGAACCCCTTCATTCAAAAGGCCTAAGAGCGCCGACAGGATCTCCTTATATTCATTTTCACGCACTATGATATCTCCCAGTACACGCTGTGCCTCTCTTTTGCGAGAGCCCGTAAAAGTAATCAAAGCTAATATAACATATAAAGTCACAGAATTTCAACGTAAGATTTTGACCACTTGAAAAACCCGGCTGGAGGCAGATGACGCTTAAGACCACACCGTGCGGGCAGCCATAACTCGGAGGCAAAAGAGGATAGTATGCGCAGCAGCCGGAAAATCCGCTCCGGATTTGATGCCGGCGGGCAATTTTATTTGGTCTAATCAAATAACTTTTTTAGCTGTTACAAATTCTTTTCAATCTGGATCGGGCAGGGAAAACACCGTATCCTCTATGGACAATGATGACAGTCAAAATAGAAAGAAACCTGTCTTTGACCGAAGTCAAAAACAGGTTTCTTCGCCGGGTGATGGCTACAAAAAGGATGCAGTGGTTGCAGGTCTGCACCAAAAACCAAATCGCAACCCAGCAAAGCGGTTGCGGTTTGGAAAGGAGCCGCGGACGATATGACGTCCGCGGCGACATGTCCTGTGTTGATAAAAAATGCACTTTGATAAGGGCTTGGGATTAAGGTTGATTCTATAAAGAAAACCGTTTGAATTCCTCAAGTGTCGCTTCAAGTATCTGTCTGTTTTCGTGCTCAGGCTTTAAATACTGTTGCATTTCTTCAAATATCTGATCGAGATTTTGCAGGTCTGAGTCTGTATATATTAAAGTAAAAATATTAAACTTTCGGTAATATTCTTTGTGCTTCTGCATCTCTTTTTCAAAATTGGCTCTGGCCTCTAAATTGATTTCTTTTTGATTTTTTTCCTTTGTCCTGGATAAGTACCCATGTGTTGACCAGGGAGAAAATTCAAATCCCTGTTTCTGCAATGTATAGGGATTAATAATCGTGAAATCCAACCGATACCTGTGCTGTGTCTGAAGACCGCCATATCGCAATTCTGGGATCAAGAGCGGAATTTCGTATGGCTGCTTGCTGCTTAACACCAACTCGCAATACTTTTTGGCAATCTCCATTTCATAGGGTGATCTCGTTTGTCGAACCATAGTATTTTGAAAAAATACCAGGTATTGTTCTATCGTAAAAAACTCTATTCTTTGCGGTGAATGGGGAACGACAAGTCCTGTCTCCAGGACATGTCCGATGGTCCAGTAGTTTGGTTTAAAATGTCGAATTTCACTGACATCGTTTTCCCATTCTCCATTTTTAAAACGAGGGGTGATGAGAAGTCCGTAGCTTGCATTTGTTTGCCCAATCCAAAGTGCTGCTTCTTCCTTTTTAGGGCGTTTTTTTGCCAAGGCATCGCAGTTGCGCCAATATGTGCGCTTTAAAAAAAGAGTCACATATTCTAAGAGTTCCGGATCACTTGTCAGTTGCTGCTGAAACTTATACGCCGCCCTGGATGCCTCTTTTCCCGCATCGACGGTCTTTATGTGGTTTATAAGCCCCTGGAACCAACGGGCGGCAAATTCCTCAGGTGAGCTTATCACGTCATCTGTAACATTAAGATACGTCGTGTGCTTCCCTCCGATTTTTGCGTGGAGGGATAATTGCTGAGATTTGAAGTCATCTGGATTGTCTTTGCTGAAGGCATGGCGCCGCAAGATACCAGGAAGCAATGCGTCCAGTTGACATGTTAGCTGCGCAATCTGTTCTTTTTTCTGTCGCGCAAACCACTGCTTTCCTGTCATAACAGCCACCCTTTACACATTTTTCTCCCAGAGTATTGCTGTAATTATATCAAGTATTCCTATTTTATGCAACTCAATATTAATCTCATGTGGTTATGACACAGGGGGGGCAAATCCCAAAAATCTTCCATTTTGTGTCTCGGTTTCAGCTCGTTTGCACTTTCATACCTCATCTCCGAAGTGAATACAGAAATAGCTGAAAGTCCTGTCATGATAAGGCTTTCAGCTATACCCCCCTATCCGCCAGTCTCATGTAAACTGTTCGAATTGGGGGGGGGGCATTCAAAAACCTTGGCGCAGGCGGAATTCACTTCCGCCGGGTATGTGAAGTCCTCACGGTATTCATAAAAATAACCACACCGAAAGGTCTGGTTATTTTTATGCAAATAACGGTTAAAACCGATATTTCTGCAAAATCGAAAAACGCCGCAGAGCGGCGATCCCAAATCACAACCCAGCGCAGCGGTTGTGATTTGGGAAGGAGGAGCAGCAAAATAAATGCGCTCTGACTTTTTAAAAAAGTCGGAGCAAACGATTTGACGTTTGCTCCGACGTGGTCTGAGTGTCATGAAAGGATCTGTGGAAAATACAGTAATATCAATGGTTTGTAAACGGGAAGCAAGGAGTTTTATCCAATCAAATCATATAATCGGAAATATCCTCCGCCTTTTTCCCTTTTTCTAATGCATCAAACTGCGCCTTGATTTGCTCATTCCGTTTAACATTCATGCCATTAGGAAGATATTTAAGGTCCTCTTCCTTGATGTCGATCTCTGCAATATCGTTTTTCTCACCGTATTGCGGGAAATTGACCAGCCAATAACCGTCTACTTCTTGTTCATAACAGATCCAACCCTGCATTCCTTTGTGTACGCCTTCCCGGGCATAGCTTTCTTTTTCCACAATCACTTCAACACAATCCATCATCTGCATTTTATTCACCTCCGTACGGTGTTGTCAGTCGTATCTCGCCGGTAGGCTCAACCATCCAACCTGATATAAACGATACTGTTCCATCGCCATTTCTTCTCGGGATTTCAATTCTGATACTTATTCTTTGACCTGCGAAATTTAACCTTCCCAATTCATAATTTCCAGATACATACTTTTCCCTTGCCTGTCGTTCTATTTCTTTTTGCAGCCAAAATGCATCCACAACTGTATAGCCCCATTCATGAAACAGTTTATCTTTCCCGTGTGGATGTTCACCTCTGGTATTAAACAAATATGGGTCAAATTTGCTGTATGCGCTATGTGCTGCAGCGTTGCTGACAACAATGGTATAAGGAATCGGGTCTAATGTGCAGTGACAGTATGGATGGTGCGGACAAAGCGGAGCTTTTTCCTTCTGAAACCAACAGTCATCCAGCCTCAAGCATTCCTCACAGTGAGTTTTGCCCTCTGAATGGTGCGTCCATTTGACCCAGCTTGGTAGTCCTGCACTCTTTTGTATTGTGCCGAAATATCGCTTATAGTACAACAGTTATTCCCCCTTAAAAGTACAAGAAAATTATTTTTCATAATATAGGGGGAAACAGGCAAAAAGCTGCATGTTTCTGTACAACTTTTTTAGAATAATTTTAGAAATAAAAAAATCGGAGTATCCCGGAGGATACTCCGATGGTGCGGGCGGCGGGAGTCGAACCCGCACACCATGAAGGTAACGGAACCTAAATCCGTCGAGTCTGCCAGTTCCACCACGCCCGCATGATAACTCAGTATACTATTCCCGTGCAAAATTGTCAATTGCACTCTGCGGAGCGGGCAGTTATAATAGAGAAGAACGTAAACCGCAAGGGGGAAACCGACCATGAAACGTGCTCCGCGGATTGCCGCGATTCAGGATATCTCCGGCTTCGGCCGCTGCTCCACCACGGTGGTGCTGCCGGTATTGGCCGCCATGGGCGGGGAATGCTGCCCGCTGCTTACCGCCTGCCTCTCCGCCCACACCGCGTTTCCGGCCAGCGAGAAGGCCACCTTTCTGGATCTGACCGGCCAGATGGCGGGGACGGCGGCCCACTGGGCGGAACTGGGGGTGACCTTTGACGCCATCTACAGCGGCTTTCTGGGCTCTGCCGGGCAGATCGGGTTGATAGAGGACTTCTACCGCCAGTTCCGCCGGGAGGGGACGCTGGTGCTGGTGGACCCGGTGATGGGGGACCACGGGAAGCCCTACCGCACCTACACGCCGGAGCTGTGCGGGCGTATGCGGGATCTGGCGGCCCAGGCGGACGTGATCACCCCCAACCTGACCGAGGGGGCGCTGCTGCTGGAGGAGGACTACGCCGATCTGCCCCGGGACGAGGAGGGGCTGCGGGCGTGGCTGGAGCGGCTGAGCCTGGATGGGCGGCGCTCGGTGGTACTCACCGGGGTGAGCCTCCGGCCGGGCGCCATCGGCGCGGGCTGCTTCGACCGGGCCACAGGGCGCATCCGTTTTGCTATGGCCAGGCAGGAGCCGGCCCAGTTCCCCGGAACCGGCGATCTTTTCGCCAGCGTGGTGCTGGGGGCGATGCTCCGGGGGGAGCCGCTGGAGACAGCGGCCCAGCGGGCGGCGGAGTTTGTCCAGCGGTGCGCAGCCCACACCCTGGCGCTGGGCACCCCGGTTCTGGAGGGGGTCCAGTTCGAGCCGCTGCTGGGAGAGCTGATGCAGAGATAAGGGAATCCCCATGCCGCCGTACTTCGGCGGCATGGGGATTTGTCTATTGGGCGGACTGGTCCAGGCGGGTGAGCAGGCGCTCCAGACGGACGGCCTGCTCCAGGGTGCAGTACTCCACCGGGCGGCCTTCCACCAGATCCAAAAACGCCGCGGCCTGCCGCGCAAAGCGGAGCCCGGGCGGCTCGGCGAGGTGCTCCGAACACGCCTCCCCCTTCGGGGCGTAGGGACCGTCCGGGGCTTTGGGCCAGTAAGTGAGGACGCCTTCCTCCACACTGGCGCGGAGAAGCCCGCCCTCGCCGGAGATGCACAGGTGGATGCCGTCCAGCCCTACCCGGCTGACGGAGACGCTGCACAGCGCCCCACCGGTCCCCCGGCCGCAGAACACGAAGGCGTCGTCGTTCTCCACACAGGTGTTTCCCTGACCGTCCGGACGGCGGGTGGGGAGGAAGGTGCCGCCGTAGCCGGCGGCCTCGGCCAGCTCCACGCCCGCTGCATATTGGAGCAGGTCCAGCAGGTGGCTGCCGAAGTCGCCCAGAGCGCCGCTGCCGGAGGCGGAGCGGCGCATCCGCCACTCCAGAGGGACCGCGGGATCGGCCAGGCGGGTGCCGCCCTGGCTGGCCTGGGCCAGATAGACCCGTCCCATCCGCTGGCGGAGGAGCGCGCGCAGCCGCTCCACCACGGCGGTATAGCGGTAGACATAGGCCACCATCACCCTGGCGCCCCGCCGGGCCAGCAGCCGCTCCGCCTGCCCCGGCGGGGCGGTCTGGAGCCCCAGGGGTTTTTCCAGAAGCACGGCCTTGCCCCGCTCCACCGCGCGCTCGGTATAGGGCAGGTGGAACTGGTTGGGAGTGCAGAGCACCACTGCGTCCACCACGTCCAGCAGCTCCTCCAGGCGGGTGGTCATCCGTACCCCGTCAAGCCCGTGCCGGATACACAGCCGCCGGCAGCCCTCCAGGGTGCGGCTGCATACGGCGGTGACGGTACAGCGCCCCGCCTGGGCCAGAAAGCCCTCCACGTGCCGGTCGGCGATGGCCACCGTGGTGCCCGCGCCGACGATTCCAATCCGAATTCCCATACGTCCGCTCCTTTTTTCAGCTTCACTCCATCATAGCACGGAGCGGGACGTTTGCAAAGCGGTTTCAGCGCAGGCGGAACAGGCGGCGCAGGTGGATGCCCTGAGCCTGGAGGGCGGCCAGGTAGAGCACGCCGCCGAACAGCAGGCAGGCCAGGGCGGCGGGGAGAGCCTCCAGGCCGGCGCGGCGGAGCACCTGGAACAGAAGGTTGATCACCAGCCCCATGAGCAGGGCGGAGAGGGCGGGGGCGGTGCACCACTGAAAAATCTGGGCCCGCAGGCCGGTGGCCCGGCGGACGGCCCACCAGTTGAGGAGTACCCCCAGGGCGGCGGAGGCGAGAAAGCCCGCCACATAGCCCCTGAGTCCCACGCCGGGCAGGCCCATGAGGAAGAAGGTACAGCCGAGCTGCACCACGCCGCAGAGGATGGAGTTGCGGGCGGCGGCCCCCGGACGGCCCACGCCGTTGAGGGCGGAGGCGAGGACGGACTGGTAGCAGGACAGGAGCACCCCGACGGACAGGGGGAGAATAGAGCGGCCCACGGTGGGTTCCCGGAACAGGGCGGCGCCCAGGGTGGGGCCCAGCACCACCAGAAAGGCCATGGCGGGGAGGATCAGCACCGAGGTGGCCAGCATGGAGCGGTCTACCCGGTGCTGCACCAGACCCCGCTGCCCCAGGGCGGCGCCTTCAGCCAGCTTGGGCACCAGCACCAGGCCCAGCGCCCCGATGAAGGCGGTGGGCAGGCAGAGCATGGGCAGGGTCATGCCGCACAGCACGCCGAAGGCGCTCATGGCCTCCGAGACCTCCGCCCCCGCGTGGACCAGCCGCTGGGGGATGAGCACAGAGGTGGCCGAGCCCATCAGGTTGCCCAGCAGGCTGGTCAGCCCGATGGGGACAGCGATGGAGGCGATGCGGCGGTTGAGCTGCCGGTGCTCCAGCGGCGCGCCGGTCAGGCCGCCCGCCCGGTTCAGATGCCGCCGGGCCAGCAGGAGCAGGGTAACGGCGGAGAACAGCTCGCACAGGATCATGCCGGTGACAATCAGCCCCACCGTCCGCTCCGGGTTCTGGGGGAGAAAGACCACCAGCAGCCCCAGCACCGCTCCGGTGCGGATGAACTGTTCACACAGCTCCACCGCCGCCGGCGGACGGATGTTGCCCGTGCCATAGAAGAAGTGCTTGTGCAGGTTTTCCACCCCGGTGAGCAGGATGCAGGGCAGCAGGAGCAGCAGGCCCAACTGGGTGCGGGCGTCCCCCAGCAGATAGACCGAGATGGGGTCGTAGAGCAGGACCACCACCGCAGCCACCGCCGCAAAGAGGAGGAGAAACACCGCCAGGCAGCGGCGGAGCACCTGGGCGATGGCGGCCCGGTTGCCCCTGGCGTGATACTGGGAGGAGAGGTTGGACACTGCCACCGTCAGACCCACGGCGGTGAGGGCCATGATGACGGAGAACACCGGCATGATGAGCTGGTACAGCCCCATGACCTCCGCGCCGATCAGCCGGGAGAGCAGGATGCGGTACACGAACCCGAGAAATTGGGAGACGATACTGGTGCCCGTGAGGATCAGGGTACCGTAGAGCATAGAGGTACGGTCGAGTTTCAAGGCGCACCCTCCTTTCCCTAAACCCTATTCACCACGGGTTGTCCCCCATACGCGGGAAAATCTTTGACAAAACGGCCGCAAGCGCGTATGATAAATCCATTCATACTTTGTAGTATGGAAGAAAGGGCCAACCGTGGCGGCCAAAGTGATCCATGTGCCCTGATGTTCCCCAGCAGCGCGCCGGCTCTCCTGTTCAAACACTGCGGGAGGGCACCGGGCCCAGCATACCGGGCCTTCCACATGGGCAATGGATACCGCCCCATGTTCCTGTCCCTGGCCGATCTGCCTGTGCGGGATGCGCTGCCGGGCTGCGGGTATGAGTGGAGACCGCCCGGCTGGTCTGCCATGAAAAACCGGCCGGTTTGCTGATTATCCTGAGAGATCTGGAGTGGCCTTTTCCTGATTTATGCATCCTGACCACAAATTTTGATAAAAAAATAACGCTTTTTTCTTGCATTTCACTTGCCTGTTGGCGTGGAAAGCAGTATACTTATTAGGAAGGTTTGTGTTAAAAAAATAACGATTATAATCGCAGGCTTTGATATTGGATTAAGGAGGCAGAACAAATGGGATTTGTGAAGCTGGAAAAGCAGGGCCATGTGGGCATCGTGACGATCGACCGTCAGGAGGCCCTGAACGCCCTGAACAGCCAGGTTCTGAGCGATCTGGACGCGGTTATCGACCAGGTGGCGGCGGACGATGAGATCTATGTGATGATTCTGACCGGCGCGGGCCGCTCCTTTGTGGCGGGAGCCGACATCGGTGAGATGAAGGGCTTCTCCTCGATCGACGGCAAGAAGTTCGGCGTGCACGGCGGCGGCGTGTTCCTCAAGCTGGAGAACCTGTCCAAGCCCGTGATTGCGGCGGTAAACGGCTTCGCCCTGGGCGGCGGCTGTGAGCTGAGCATGGCCTGCGACATCCGACTGGCCAGCGAAAAGGCCCGGTTCGGCCAGCCCGAGGTGGGCCTGGGCATTACCCCCGGCTTCGGCGGCACCCAGAGGCTGCCCCGCATCGTGGGCGTCAGCAAGGCTATGGAGCTGATTCTGACGGCCAAGACCATCAAGGCCGACGAGGCCAAGGCCATCGGCCTGGTCAGCGAGGTCTACCCCGCCGAGGAGCTGATGGATAAGGCCATGGAGCTGGCCAACGCGATCTGCGCCAACGCCCAGATCGCCGTGTGCGAATCCAAGCGCTGCATCCGCATGGGCATGCAGACCGACATCCACACCGGCTCCGCTTTCGAGGCCGAGGCCTTCGGCGTTACCTGCGGCACCGAGGACAAGAACGAGGGCATGGGCGCGTTCCTGGAGAAGCGGGCTGAGAAGCACTTCCAGAACCGGTAAGCGGTACATATGACGCCTGTCATCGCAAACCTGTCCGACCAGGTATGGAATGTTCTGATCAAACCAATAGAAAAGAGGTTTTTTACTATGAAGAAGATTGTGGTCATCGGCGGCGGTACCATGGGGCTGGACATCGCCCAGGTATTTGCCCGCAACGGCTATGACGTTGTGGTGCGCGACATCAAGGACGAGATCATCCAGGCCAGCGAGGCCCGGCTGAACAAGGGCCTGGATAAGCTGGTGAGCAAGGGCAAGCTGGACGAGGCCAAGAAGGCTGAGATCCTGTCCCACATGAGCTTCACCACCGAGCTGGCCGCTGCTGCCGATGCCGATCTGGTGGTGGAGGCCGCCATCGAGAACCTGGACATCAAGAAGAGCATCTTCGCGGAGCTGGACAGCCTCTGCAAGCCGGAGACCATCCTGGCCTCCAACACGTCCTCCATCTCCATCACCGCCATCGCGGCGGCCACCAAGCGCCCCGACAAGTTCATCGGCATGCACTTCTTTAACCCCGCCACCGTCATGAAGCTGGTGGAGGTCATCCGGGGCGCCCACACCTCCGATGAGACCTACAAGACCATTGCCGAGCTGGCCGCCGCCATCGGCAAGGAGCCCGTTGAAGTCAATGAGGCCCCCGGCTTTGTGGTGAACAAGATTCTGGTTCCCATGATCAACGAGGGCATCGACCTGGTCTACACCGGCGTGGCCAGTGTGGAGGGCGTGGACACCGCCATGAAGCTGGGCGCCAACCACCCCATGGGCCCCCTGGCCCTGGGCGATCTGATCGGCCTGGACGTATGCCTGGCCATCATGGATACCCTGTACGACGAGACCCACGATCCCAAGTACCGCGCCTCCCTGCTGCTGCGCAAGATGGTCCGCGCCGGCAAGCTGGGCCGTAAGACCGGCATCGGCTTCTACGACTACTCCAAAAAGTAAACAGGGCAGACGCAGTTCCCTATGCGAGCAACGACGGGCGGGAGCCCCTGACTCCCGCCCGCCCGTTCTGAAATATAAATCTTAGGAGGAAGGCAACAAATGGATCTGCACCTTTCCAGAGAGCAGGAAATGCTCCGCAAGATGTACCGTGACTTCGCCGAAAATGAAGTCAAGCCCCTGGCCGAGTGGGTGGACGAGAACGAGGCGTTCCCCGAGGAGACCGTCAAGAAGATGGCCAAGCTGGGGATGATGGGCATCTATTTCCCCAAGGAGTACGGCGGCGCCGGCGCGGACGTTCTGTCCTATGTCATGGCCGTCGAGGAGATGAGCAAGGTCTGCGGCACCACCGGCGTTATCATCTCCGCCCACACCTCCCTGTGCTGCGCTCCCATCTATGAGAACGGCACCGAGGAGCAGAAGAAGTATTACCTGCCCAAGCTGTGCTCCGGCGAGTGGATCGGCGCGTTCGGTCTGACCGAGCCCGGCGCCGGCACCGACGCCCAGGGCCAGCAGACCACCGCCGTGCTGGACGAGAAGGGGGAGAACTGGATCCTCAACGGCTCCAAGATCTTCATCACCAACGCCGGCTACGCCAACGTGTTCGTGATCTTTGCCATCACCGGCGTCACCACCGACAAGCGCGGCCGCAAGAAGAAGGAGATCTCCGCCTTCATCGTGGAGCGCACCGACCCCGGCTTCTCCGTGGGCAAGCACGAGAAGAAGATGGGCATCAAGGGCTCCTCCACCTGCGAGCTGATCATGGAGGACTGCATCATCCCCAAGGACCGTCTGCTGGGCAAGCAGGGCAAGGGCTTCGGCATCGCCATGAAGACCCTGGACGGCGGCCGTATCGGCATCGCCTCCCAGGCTCTGGGCCTGGCCGAGGGCGCCATTGAGGAGACCATCAAGTACACCAAGGAGCGCGTCCAGTTCGGCCGGCGCATTTCCCAGTTCCAGAACACCCAGTTCCAGCTGGCTGACATGCACGCCAAGACCGAGGCGGCCAAGTGGCTGGTGTACTCCGCGGCCATGAAGAAGGAGAACCATGAGCCCTACACTGTGGACGCCGCCATGGCCAAGCTGGTGGCGGCTGAGACGGCCAGCGACGTGACCCGCCGCTGCGTGCAGCTGTTCGGCGGCTATGGCTACACCCGTGAGTACCCCATGGAGCGCATGATGCGCGACGCGAAGATCACCGAGATCTACGAGGGTACCAGCGAGGTGCAGCGCATGGTCATCTCCGCCAACCTGGGCGTGAACTAAAGGAACTGGAGGGAAAATTACGATATGAAATGCATCGTTTGTGTCAAGCAGGTACCTGATACCTCCGGCGTGGTGGCGGTGAAGGAAGACGGCACCATGGACCGCGCGGCCATGGCCACCATCACCAACCACGACGACCTGGCTGCGGTTGAGGCCGCGCTGCGCATCAAGGACGCCACCGGCTGCAAGGTGGTTGTGGTCTCCATGGGCCCCCCTCCCGCCGAGGGGATGCTGCGTGAGCTGCTGGCCATGGGCTGCGATGAGGCCGTGCTGGTCTCCGCCCGCGAGTTCGGCGGTTCCGATACTTACGCCACCTCTCAGATTCTCGCCGCCGCCATCAAGAAGGTGGGCGTGGACGAGGACGACATCGTGTTCTGCGGCCGCCAGGCCATCGACGGCGACACCGCCCAGGTGGGCCCCCAGATCGCCGAGAAGCTGCACCTGCCCCAGGTCTCCTATGTGGCGGAGATCGCCGTGGAGAACAAGGCCGTCACCGTGAAGCGTCTGCTGGAGGACGGCTACATGACCATCAAGGTTCAGACGCCCTGCCTGCTGACCTGCGTGAAGGAGCTGAACGACGCCCGCTACATGAGCGTGGGCGGCATCATGGAGTGCTACAACAAGCCTCTGGAGATCTACAACTACGAGACTCTGAAGGACGATCCCCTCATCGACGTGGATACCATCGGCCTGAAAGGCTCTCCCACGAATGTGTACAAGTCCTTCTCTCCCCCGGTGAAGGGCGCCGGTATGATGATGGAGGGCGCCGACAAGGCGACCGTCGAGAAGCTGGTCTCCATCCTCAACGACAAGCACATCATCTGATAGAGTGAAAGGAGAGCAACACAATGGCTTTTGATAGTAAGGATACCGCCGCCTTCAAGGGCGTATGGGTTTTCTGTGAGCAGCGCGAGGGCGTGATTATGTCCACCAGCTACCAGCTCCTCTCCGAGGGCCGCAAGCTGGCCAACGACCTGGGCGTGGAGCTGTGCGGCGTGGTGCTGGGCAAGGACATCAAGGAGGACTACCTGAAGGCCCTGGGCGGCTACGGCGCCGACAAGGTGTACTACTGCAACCACGAGTTGCTGGACGTCTACACCACCGACGCCTACACCAAGGTCATCTGTGACCTGGTGGAGGACAAGAAGCCCGAGATCTTCCTCATCGGCGCCACCAACATCGGCCGTGACCTGGGCCCCCGCTGCGCGGCCCGCCTGCACACCGGCCTGACCGCCGACTGCACCCACCTGGACGTGGACGTGGAGAAGTACAAGGCCTTCCTGAAGACCACCTCCACCATCGACGTGGACAACACCAAGTTCGAGGAGAACACCAACCTGAAGATGACCCGTCCGGCCTTCGGCGGTCACCTGATGGCCACCATCATCTGCCCCCGCTTCCGTCCCCAGATGTCCACCGTGCGTCCCGGCGTCATGCAGACCCAGCCCTATGACGAGGCCGGCGCCGCGAAGACGGAGATCGTCAACGTGGACGTGAAGCTGGACAAGTCCGACATCCATGTGGATGTGCTGGAGGTCAAGAAGGCCGCCAAGAAGCTGGTCGATCTGATCGGCGCCGACGTGGTGGTTTCCGTGGGCCGCGGCATCAGCAAGGACGTCGAGGGCGGCATCAAGCTGGCTGAGGAGCTGGCGGGCGTCCTGGGCGGCGTCGTGGGCTCCTCCCGCGCCTGTGTCGACGCGGGCTGGATCTCCGCCGACCACCAGGTGGGCCAGACCGGCAAGACCGTGCACCCCCGCATCTATGTGGCCCTGGGCATCTCCGGCGCCATCCAGCACCTGGCTGGCATGCAGGACTCCGAGTGCATCATCGCGGTGAACAAGAACGAGTCCGCCCCCATCTTCGACGTGGCCTCCTACGGCATCGTGGGCGACCTCTACAAGGTCACCCCCATGCTCATCGAGGCCATCCGCGCCGCCAAGGCCGCGAAGTAAGAGGCACATTGCGCCACCAATACAGCGGAGGCCCTCCCCGGAGGGCCTCCGCTTTCTATCACAGCGGGGGAGGGGTTCCATGGCGGAGCGGAACGCAAAACTGATTCTCATGGTGGGTGTGCTGGGCGTCTCCGCCTCGGCCATTCTGGTGCGGTTTTCCCAGGCGCCGTCCGGGGTGACCGCAGCCTACCGCCTGGGCTGGACGGTGCTCCTGTTGCTTCCGGTAGTGCTCCTGCGGTGCCGTGCGGAGCTGAGGCGGGTGACGGCGCGGGATTTGGTCCTGTGCGGGGCCAGCGGCGTTCTGCTTGCACTCCACTTCCTCACATGGTTTGAGTCCCTTAAGCGTACCAGCGTGGCCTCCTCCACGGTGCTGGTGAGCACCGAGGTGATTTTCACCGCCATGGGCTTCGCCCTGTTCCTGCATGGAAAAATCCCACGGCTGGGGGTGTGGGCCATTCTCCTGGCCTTTGGGGGCAGCGCCCTGCTGGCCCTCTCCGGAGGCGGCGGGGCAGGGGGGCTGTCCGGCAACCTGTTGGCCCTGGCTGCGGCCTCGGCCGCCGCCGTCTATACCCTCATCGGACGGGTACAGCGGGGCCATCTGTCTACCACGGTCTACACCTTTCTGACCTATCTGGCCTGCTTTCTCACCCTGCTGTTGGGCACCGCCGCGGCGGGGACGCCCCTGACGGGCTACGGCGGCCGGGAGTGGCTCATTGGTCTGGCGTTGGCGGTGCTGTGCACTCTCCTGGGACACAGCCTGTTTAGCTGGTGCCTGAAGTACCTGTCCCCATCCTACGTGTCCGCCGCAAAGCTGTGTGAGCCGGTCTTCTCCTCCCTGGCGGCCATCCCACTGTTCGGAGAGGTGCCCGGTCCACTCCAGCTTGCCGGAGGCGCGGCGGTGCTGGGAGCTGTCCTCCTCTACACCTGGGCGGAGCGTGAAAAAACTCCTGCCGGATGAGTCCGGCAGGAGTTTTTTCAGTCGTTAGGTGCCGAGGGCGGCCACGATAAAGGGCTTGAACTTGTCCCAGTAGCCCATGATGAAGATGATGAGCACAATGACGGGCAGGACGTACTTGAAGTAGAGGCGGAACTGGGCGGGGAAGCGGACGCCTCTGCCCTGGTTTGCTTCCTCCAGGAAGTGGTCGTAGCCCCAGCCATACTTTTTGGATACACAGCAGAACAGCAGGTAGATCATGGAGCCGATGGGGAGCAGGTTGTTGCTCACCAGGAAATCCTCCCAGTCCATAATGCCCATGCCCAGGGCCTTCACGCCGCTCCACAGGTTGTTGCCCAGCAGACAGGGCAGGCTCAGCAGGAAGATGAGCACCAGATTGGCCAGTACCGCCCTGCCACGGGAGATACCGAAGCGGTCCATCCAGCAGGCGAGGATATTCTCAAACACGGCGGTTACGGTGGACAGGGCGGCAAAGAACAGGAAAACGAAAAACAGCGCGCCCCAGAGCTGGCCGCCCGGCATGGCGTTGAACACATTGGGCAGGGTCACAAAGATCAGGCTGGGGCCCTGGCCGGGGTTGACGCCGAAAGCGAAGGCGGAGGGGAAGATGATCAGGCCGGAGACAAAGGCAACGCAGGTGTCCAGAACGCCCACGTTGATGGCCTCGCCGAACAGGCGGCGCTCCTTGCCGATGTAGCTGCCGAAAATGGCCATGGCGCCAATACCCAGGCTGAGGGTGAAGAAGGCCTGTCCCATGGCGTCATAGATGGCGCGGAACAGCCGAAAGCTGCCGTCGGCATCGTACATCAGGTTGTGGAAGTTGGGCACCAGGTAGAACTTCACGCCCTCCATGGCACCGGGAAGGGTGAGGGCGCGGACGGCCAGCACTACCAGCAGGGCCAGCAGGCAGAGCATCATGGCCTTGTTGACCTTCTCCACGCCGTTTTTCAGGCCGCGGCTGCAGATCAGCATACCAAGCACCACCACGATGCCCATGAACAGAAGCTGAATTCCTACGTTGCCCTGCATGGCGCCGAAAGCGGTTTCCACACCGGCGGCATCCAGGCCCCGGAATTCGCCGGCAGCCACCTTGAAGAAGTAAAGCAGCAGCCAGCCGGCGATGGTGGTGTAGAACATCATCAGCAGGTAATTGCCCGCCATGCCGAACCAGCCGTACCAGTGCCACTTGCTCCCCTCGGGCTCCAGGACCTGAAAGGAGGCCAGGATGCTCTTCCGGCTGGCCCGGCCTACGGAAAACTCCATGGCCATGATGGGCAGGCCCATGATGACCAGGAACAGCAGATAGATCAGCACAAAGGCCGCGCCGCCGTACTGCCCCACGATGTAGGGGAACCGCCAGACGTTGCCCAGGCCGATGGCGCACCCGGCGGAGATGAGCACAAAGCCCAGCCGGGACGCAAAGGTCTCTCTCTCTTTCACAATTGCATACCCTCCTTGGATCAGCCGCCACACGCGCGGCATTACACACATAATAGCGGATTTTGGAAGGTATGTCAATCAAAAGCGGCGCGTAACCCTTGTGTCATGGCGGAACGGGTACTTTTAAAGCCAATCAAGAACCACGTCCCGCAGGGTGACGGGGGAGACGCAGTTGCGCCGGAGGAGCTCCAGAAGCTGGTCAATGCGCTCCACGCTGACCGTGATGTTGGGCACCGATGCCTCCTCTCCGTCCGGTCCTGCCACCTTAACTCCATAGCTCTCGCAGGACAGGCCGCCGCCCAGCTCCATCTCGTCCACCAGAATGTAATACTGGAAGGAGTGTGCAGTGCCGTCCTCCTCTTCCCCCGTACAGGTATCGACTAATAGTTCCCTCATCTTGTATCTGCTCCCTTCTTCTTTGATCCGTAAGACCATTATATTGTATTTTCCAGCATTTGTAAAGGAGCGATCACCGCAGGTTTCGACACGGGAGGGCGGTTATGTCACCCGCAGAGAGGACTTCTGTCAACGAAAGCGCGAAGAAGTGGAGAGAACGGCGAGAATGGTCGAATTTGAGGGAGTGAATGTGGAAAGAAAAGAGGCGCCCGCCGGCGGTGGACGCCTCTTTGTGGAAAAAAGGGGCTAGGAGAGGGGGAAGGCCGCCTCCACGGCCTCGGAAATGGCCTCGGCAAAGGTGGGATGGGGGCGCACCGGGCGGAGTAGCTGCTCCGCCGTCAGCTCCAGCGTGACCGCCAGGGCGAGCTCGGAGATGAGATCGGTGGCCCGGTAAGAGCACAACTGAGCCCCCAACAGGGCGCGGCTCTCCCGGTGGAATACCAGCTTGACAAAGCCCCGCTTTCCCCCCTCGATGAGGGTACGGGCGTTGCCCCCCAGCACACACTTGCCGGCGGCACAGGGGATGCCCCGGGCCCTGGCCTCGTCGGCGGTGAGTCCCACCTGGGCCAGCTCCGGGCTGGTGTAGACGCAGGCGGGGATGGGGGCCACTCCGCGGAGGGGGGTGCGGCCCAGCAGGAGGTCGGCCACAAAGCGCCCCTCCGCCTCTGCCTTGTGGGCCAGCATGGCCCCGCCGATGGCGTCCCCGATGGCATAGAGGGAGGGGATGGAGGTGCGGAACTGTCCGTCCACCCGGAGGAACCCCCGCTCCAGCTCCGGCAGGAGGTCCCCGGCAAAGAGGCCGCCGGTGGCGGGCCGCCGCCCGGTGGCCACCAGGACAGCGTCGGCCTCCAGCCGGCGCGCCTCTCCCCGGTGGGTGAAGGCGACGGCAGGGCCGGGGGTGGCGCCGGTGACGTCGGCTCCGGTGAACACCTCCACCCCGTCCTGCCTGAGCTGCGCGGCCAGACTCTGGCCCAGCTCCCGCTCCAGGGTGGGCAGGAGGCGGGGGGCCGCCTCCAGAATGGTGACGCGGGCGCCTGCGGCGGCCCAGACACACGCCAGCTCCACCCCGATCACTCCGCCGCCGATGATGGCCAGACGGTCCAGGGGACGCAGATCGGAAAGCAGGCCGTCGCTGGTGACTACACCGGGTGTGTCCAGGCCGGGGATGGGGGGCAGGGCGGGCTCGGAACCCGCGGCGACCAGGATGTGGGCCGCCTCGTAGGCCGCGCCCCCCGCCTCCACCGTGTGGGGGCCGGTGACCACCGCCCGGTAAGGGATGAGTTCCACCCCGGCGGCCCGGAGCTGCTTCTCCTGGCCGGCGCGGAGGGTGGACACCACCCGCTCCACCTCTGCGGCCAGGGCGGGCCAGTCACAGCCCGGTCCCGCCCCGTGGAGGAGGGCCTTGGTGGGGACGCACCCCCGGTTGAGGCAGGTGCCCCCCACCTGGCGGGGCTCAAAGAGGGCCACGGACAGGCCGCCCTGCGCGGCCCGGAGGGCGGCGGCGCAGCCGCCGGGCCCTCCGCCGATGACAATCAGCTCATGCACGGCTCAACCCTCCGGGAAGGCGTACCGCACCACCGGGCGGCGGGCGGCGGCGGTCTCGTCGGGGCGGCCCACAGGCGTGCTCGCCGGGGCGGCGTGGAGGGCCTCCGGCTCCTCCTTCGCCCGGCGCAGAATCTCCGCCAGCACCGCCGCCGCCTCGTCCAGCGTCTCGGGGGACTCGGTCTCGGTGGGCTCGAACATCAGCGCCTCGTGGACGATCAGGGGGAAATACATGGTGGGCGGGTGGATGCCCGCGTCCAGCATGGCCTTGGCCACGTCCAGGGCGGATACCCCCGTCTCCTTCTTCAGCTCCTCCAGGGTGAGCACAAACTCGTGCATGCACAGGCCGGGGAAGACGGCGGTATAGCCCGCCTCCTCCAGCTTCCTTTTGAGATAGTTGGCGTTGAGCACCGCCGTGTGGGCGGCCTCGGCCACGCCGGTGTTTCCCAGCCGCAGCAGGTAGGCCAGGGCCTTGACGACCACCAGGAAGTTGGCGTGGAAGGCCCGCACCTGGCCGATGGAGTGCTCTCCGCCGTTGCGGCACAGGGCGGAACCGGGCAGGAAGGGGGCCAGAAACGACTTGCACCCCACCGGACCGCTGCCCGGGCCGCCGCCGCCGTGGGGGGTGGCGAAGGTCTTGTGGAGGTTGAGGTGGCACACGTCGAAGCCCATGTCGCCCGGCCGGGCCACCCCCATGATGGCGTTGAGGTTGGCCCCGTCGTAGTAGACGAGGCCCCCGGCGGCGTGGACGAGGGCGGTGAGCTCCAGGATGTCTTTCTCGAAGAGCCCCACGGTGTTGGGATTGGTGAGCATCAGCCCCGCCGTGTCGGGGCCGCAGGCGGCCCGCAGGGCCTCCAGATCCACCAGCCCCTCGGGGGTGGAGGGGATGTTTTTGACGGTGAAGCCCGCCATGGCGGCGGAGGCCGGGTTGGTGCCGTGGGCGGAGTCGGGCACCAGGATCACCGTGCGGCCCGTGTCCCCCCGGCTGTGGTGGTAGGCCTTGATGAGCAGCAGGCCCAGGAATTCCCCATGGGCTCCTGCGGCGGGCTGGAGGGTGACGGCATCCATGCCGGTGATCTCACAGAGCAGGCGCTCTGTCCGATTCAGGACGGCCTGAGCGCCCTGCACGGTGTGGGCGGGCTGGAGGGGGTGCAGGCCGGTAAAGCCGGGCAGGGCGGCGGCCTCCTCCCCCAGCTTGGGGTTGTACTTCATGGTACAGGAACCCAGGGGGTAGAAGCCGTCGCACACGCCGAAGGCCCGGCGGGCGAGGGCCTGATAGTGGCGGGACAGGTCGCTCTCCCCCAGCTCCGGCAGGCGGGGGACCGTTTTCCGCCGGTACTTCTCCGGCAGGGGGGCGGCGGGCACGTCCAGAGACGGCAGAAGGTCGTTCCCCCGGCCGGGGCGGCTGCGCTCAAAAATCAGCTTCATCAGTCCAGCACCTCCTTGACAATGGACACGGCCTCGTCCAGCTCGGCACGGCTCTGCTTCTCCGTGGCGCACCACAGCAGCCCGCCCTCCACCGGCCAGCCCCCCAGGATGCCGCGCGCTTCCAGGGCGGAAAGCACCTTCCGGGGTTCGGGCAGATCGGTGACAAACTCGTGGAAGAAGGGGCCGGGGTAGCGCAGGGACACGCCGGGCAGCCGGCACAGCTCTGCGGCCAGGTAGTGGGCCTTGGCGTGGCACTGCTCGCCCACCTGCCGCAGCCCGTCCGGCCCCATGAGGGACAGGTAGACGGAGGCGGTGAGGGCGCACAGCGCCTCGTTGGAACATACGTTGGACGAGGCCTTCTCCCGGCGGATGTGCTGCTCCCGGGCCTGCAGGGTGAGGACAAAGGCCCGCTCTCCCTGGCTGTCCCGGGTCTCTCCCACGATGCGGCCGGGCAGCCTGCGCATGAGGGACTGGGAGGCGGCCATGAAGCCCAGGTAGGGCCCGCCCCAGGACAGGGGGAGGCCCAGGGGCTGTCCCTCGCCCACGGCGATGTCCGCCCCGCAGGCGCCGGGGGACTCCAGCACCCCCAGGGCGGCGGGGTTGACCCCGACGATCAGTCTGGCCCCGGCGGCGTGTACCTGGGCGGCCAGGGCGGGCAGATCCTCGAGCTGGCCGAAGAAGTTGGGCTGCTGGACATAGACGCAGGCGGTGGTCTCATCCAGCAGTCCGGTGAGATCGGTGACGCCGTTTTCCGCCGGGGCCGCCGCCACCTCGGTACCCGCGCCGAAGCTGTAGGTCCGGATAGTGGAAATCACGTCCGGGTGGGCGGCGGCGGACACCACGGCCCTCGTCCGCTTCCGCTCCCGGCACATGGCCACCGCCTCCGCCGCGGCGGAGGCCCCGTCATACACCGAGGCGTTGGCCGCATCCAGGCCGGTGAGCTCACAGATCATGGTCTGGAACTCGAAGATGGACTGGAGCACCCCCTGGCTGATCTCCGCCTGATAGGGGGTATAGGCCGTGACGAACTCCTCCTTAGAGGCGATGCGGCTCACCGCCGCGGGGATGTAGTGGTCGTAAGCCCCGGCCCCCCGCAGGATGGTGCGGAAGCGGAGGTTCTGCTCCGCCAGGGCCTCCAGGGTGCGGCGGACCTCCAGCTCCGACTGGGGAGGGGGCAGGTTCAGGGGGGCGGTGAGGCGCACGGACTCCGGCACGTCCCGGTACAGCGCCTCCGGGCCGGACAGGCCCAGGGCGGCGTACTGGGCGGCCCGCTCCGCGGCGGCGGCGGGCAGATATCCGGCCATGTCAGCCCTCCTCCGCGGCACAGTGGACCTCGTAGGCCGCCGCGTCCAACAGCTCCTCCTCATCGGTCATCTGTTCCACCTGGATCAGCCAGGCCCCGTAGGGGTCCTCGTTCACCAGGGCGGGATTGTCCAGCAGCTCCTCGTTGACCGCCTTTACCACGCCGGACACGGGGGAGAGTACGTCGGACACCGCCTTCACCGACTCCACATCGCCGAGGGCCTCCCCGGCGGTGACAGGGTCCCCCTCCTGGGGCAGGTTGACAAAGACGATATCCCCCAGGGCGTGCTGGGCGAAGTCGGTGAGGCCGACGGTGCAGACGCCGTCCTCCTCCTTGAGCCACTCGTGGGATTTGGTATAGCGCAGTTCCTCGGGAATGTTCATAGTAATAACCTCCTGTATAATTTAAAATTGTTTTTATAAAATGAGCTGGGAAGGGGCGGCAGCCGGCGTGGCCGGTTTACCCTTATCCCCGCCGGTAGAAGGGCGTTTTGACCACCTGGGCGTCCACCCGGCGGCCCCGCACGTCCACCTGGAGCGGGGTGCCCGGCTCCTTGTACGCCGCGTCCACCAGGGCCAGGGCCACCGCCTGCCCCACCCAGGGGCAGTGGGTGCCGGAGGTGACCACGCCCACCTGCCGCCCGCCGTCGTACACCGGGCAGCCCTCCCGGGCGATGCCGCGCCCGGTCATCTGGAGACCCACCCGGCGGCGGGACACGGGGCGGGCCCGCTCCAGGGCGGCCTTGCCGATGAAGTCGGGCTTCTCCAGCTTGACGAAGATGCCCAGCCCCGCCTCGTAGGGGTTGATGGAGGGAGAGAGCTCGTGGCCGTAGAGGGGCATGGCGGCCTCCAGCCGCAGGGTATCCCGGGCCCCCAGGCCGCAGGGGAGGGCCCCGGCGGCCGTCAGCGCGTCCCACAGGGCGGGGGCGTCCGCCGGGGCGCAGTAGAGCTCAAAGCCGTCCTCGCCGGTGTACCCGGTGCGGGAGACCAGACAGGGCCGGCCGTCCACCGTGCCGTGGAGCACGGCGGTGTAGTTCTTCGCCGGAAGGTCCGCCGTCAGGGTGCGCAGCAGCGCCTCCGCACCGGGCCCCTGGAGGGCGAGCTGGGCCGTCTGGTCGGAGAGATCCTCCAAAGTGCAGTCCCCGGCCAGGTGGGCGGCCATCCAATCCCGGTCCTTGGCGGTGTTGGAGGCGTTGACCACCGCCAGCCAGGCCGTGTCCGAACAGCGGTAGACGATCAGATCGTCCACCACGCCTCCGTCCTCGTAGCACATGGGGGAATAGCGGGCCTGGCCGTCCGCCATGCCGGAAAAGTCGTTGGTCATGAGCCGGTTGAGGTTGGCCAGGGCATCGGGGCCCCGGAGGAGCAGCTCTCCCATGTGGCTGACGTCGAACAGGCCGCAGCCGGTGCGCACGGCCCTGTGCTCGGCGATGACGCCGGAGTACTGCACCGGCAGCAGCCATCCGGCAAAGGGAACCAGCTTGCCCCCCGCCGCCGTGTGGCGGTCGTAGAGCGGAGTTTTGCGTTCCATTTCCATGCCCTCCTTTAAAATTGGGGTCAAAAAAAGCGCATGGCAATGCTGCCATGCGCCTCTGTTCGGTTGCCTGAGAGTTTTGCCCCCGTCGGCGCGGACTGCGGTCCGCTTTCCAGAGCCTCGTCCGGGGCCGGTCCTTCTGCCTGAGAGATCACTGCGCTGCCCCTTCGGCGGCGGCGGTGTGCCGCGCTCTCCCCACCCCATCATCCGACCATATGAACTTCAGTAGGACTTCTATACTTTATAGTATACGGGACGGAGGGGAAAATGTCAACTACCTTCTGCCGGGGAGTGGAGGGCGGCCTCTCCCCGGTGCTTCCCCCGGCAGATAAGCTGGGTCATGGTGCCCATAGGGCAATACACACACCATGAGCGGGGTTTGAAAAGCACCATTGTGACCAGCCCCAGCACCGTAGAGGTGAGCATGACGCTGTAAAAGCCAAAGGCGAATTGGGCCACGCCGGGGGAAAAGAGGGTTCCATAGTAGGCCCAGTGCCAAGGCAGCCGGAACGTCCAAAGCAGAGTGACGGCCTGGCGCAGCTCCTGCGCGCCGGCAAAGACCAGATATGTGCTCCAGAGCATCTGGAAGAACATCAGCAGAAAAAAGCCCAAAAACCCGTAGCGGAACGCCTTGCTTTTCATCCACCGGGGAATATCGGCCCGCCGGGAGAGGCCGAAGCGTCCACCCAGCAGGCTGAACAACTGTCCCCGTCCACAAAAGCGGTTGCAGTAGCCCTTATCCCCGCCCGCAAAGGCGATGACCAGAGGGATGAAAAAGCAGAGGAGGCCCAACCAGGCAAAGAGGATGTTGAAGAAGCCCAACACCAGATAGAGGAGAGAGGCGATCCAGAGGAAGTCATACCAGCGCTTTTTCATGGGCGATTCTCCTCCAGTGTAATTATGGTAGCCGGGCACTCCGCCGCGCACTTGCCGCAGCCGACGCATCGGTCTGCATCCACCCGGGCTGTGATACCGTTCCAGATTCGGATGGCGGAGAGGGGACAGACGCGGACACAGCAGCCGCAGGCCACGCAATCCGCCCCGATCTTTGCCGTTCTTCGGTGGTGTTTTCGCAAATCCATAGGCAACCTCCTTACTGAGATGCGCCCAGTATAGGGGATGGACGGGGCTGCCGTCTGTGATAAACTCACACAGATGTGAGGAAGTGTACGGCCTGCCGTTCGGGGCGGCATCTGGCGCGGGCCATTTTTCCGATGACAGATGCCCCATGTAACGCAAAAGCGCCGCAGACTGAAACCAATCTGCGGCGCATGTGTACTCAGAAGTTGTAGTCAAGGATCAGCCAGTCCAGGTCGCTGAAATCCTGCTCATCCAGGGACCAGTAGTTGTCGTCGCCCAGGGTGATCTGCACCACCTTGCTCTGGGCCTCCAGATACTCCGCCTCGGGCAGCTTTTCCAAGGTCAGGTCGATGACCAGGCGGCACCACTCCGCGTCATAAGCGGCGTACTCCTCATCGGTCATGGAGTCCACATCCTGGCTGTAGAGAGCTTCGGCACGGGCGTCGGGGGTGTCGCCCCACAGGGCCTCGGCAACCCGGTCAAATACGTCCAGAGGCTCCACAGTGACTTTGACGCCGAAGGTGCTGTCGTCCACCTCCGTGGCGGTATCCACGGTGTACTTGGCCTTGGCGTAGACCTGCTTATACATGTCAACTACCTCGGCCTTGAGTTCGTCGGTCAGGTCGTCGATCAGGAAGGCGGAGGCGAAAAAGTCAGCCTCGGTCTCCAGGCTGGACAGGTAGGTTTCCTCAGCCTCATTCTCGGTAATGTCGATCAGCTCCAGGAAGTCGGGATCATAAACGCCTTTGTAGTTCTCGTCCAGAATACCCTGAACATACGTGGTGGCATCGTCGGCGCTGAGACCACCGCCGCCGCAGGCGGAAAGGGATAGGACGAAGGTGAGGGACAGAGCGGCTGCGGTAACACGTTTCCAGATTTTGCGCATAGGGGTTCCTCGCTTTCTCTTCTCTTTTTTGAGTTCCGGTTCTCTTTATTTTATATAGTACGCGCCGGGGCGCGGACCGGATGGGGAACGGCCTGCGGCGGAATTGCCGCAGCAAAGCCCATGGGCTTTGCTCAAGGGGGCTGAAGGCGGACTCAGCCGCACAGGTCGATGATGGCCTGGGTAAAGATCTTGGCGGCGGTGAGCTGGTCGGCAATGCAGGTGTGCTCGTCGGCGCCGTGCATGTTGCCGTTAAAGCCGGGCATACAGCAGCCGAAAGCCACGCCGCCGGGAATATCGTGGACGTAGGTGCCTCCGCCGATGGCCAGGCACTCCCCCTTGTAGTCGGTGTACTGCTCGTAGCACTTGAGCAGGGCCTTGACCAGCGGGGAGTCAGCGGGGGTGTGGTGGGGAGCGTCCATCTCGCCGGAGACGGAAAAGCCAAACTTGGAAAAAGATGCCTCTGCGGCGGTGCGGCAGTTCTCATCGTTGGCGCAGATGGGTACCCGGCTGTCAAACTGGCCCTCCAGGCCGGTGCCGGTGACGGTCAGCAGGGAAAAGGCCAGGGTCAGCGCCCCGGACAGCTCATCGGACTGGGCGATGCCCAGGGCCTTGCCGGCGCAGTCGCCGTGAGGGAAGAGGGCGCTCAGGGCGCGGAGGGCGGCGGTGGAGCCCACCTTGGCCAGGGGAAGGGAGCAGAGCAGATGGAGCAGGCCGGTGATGGCGTTGACGCCCTCCTCCGGCAGGGAGGCGTGGGCGCCCTTGCCGCGGCAGAGGATGTGCAGGCTGTCCCCCTCCTCGCGCAGCTCGTAGCGCACGCCGGTCTCGGCGGCGGCCCGGTCGCAATAGGGACGGGCGGCGTCGGCGGACAGGCCGGCCACCAAGCACTCGGCCTCCGGCGGGAGCACGTTGATGCGGAAGCCACCGCGGAACTCGGTCACCCGGGGGGTGGCGGTCTCCGCGGGCCAGGACTTGGTGAACACCGGCTTATAGCTGCCCTTCTCGATGTTGATGAGGGGGAACTCCGCGTCGGGGGAGAAGGCATAGGGGGCGTAGGGCTCCCGGGCGTAGTAGTAGGCGATGTCGCTGGAACCGCTCTCCTCGTCGGTGCCCATCAGCAGGCGGGCGTTGCGCCGGAGGGGGACGCCCAGCTCCTTCACGGCCTTCATGGCCAGCAGGACAGCGGCCACGGGGCCCTTGTCATCGTCGGTGCCCCGGCCGTAGAGCATGCCGTCCACCTCCTTGGGCACATAGGGCTCCGTCACTGTCCAGCCGGTGCCCTCGCCCACCACGTCCAGGTGGCAGAGAATGTGAAGGGCGGTCTCCTTGTCGTTGAGATCGGCGGTGCCCACGTAGTTATCGTAGTTGCGGGTGGCAAAGCCCAGCTCTTCGGCCAGCTTCAGACCCTCCGCCAGGGCGGCGGCGGGGCCGGGGCCGAAGGGCATGCCAGGCAAGGGCTCCTCCCGCACGCTGCGAATGCGTACCAGCCGGGAGATGGCCTCCACCAGCTCAGCCCGGCGCTCAGGGGCGTCAAAATAGGCGTTGATTTTTTCCTCGTACATGGCGTTATTCCTCCTCGCTCTCCTCCGCATGGGCGCCGGTCAGCTCACCCAGGTATTTATAGACCGTATACCGGGAGACCTGGAGCCGCTTGGCCACAAAAGGCACCGACTTGCGGAAGGAGAAAGCGTTCTTTTGGTCCAGAAGGGCGATGATCTTCATCCGGTCCCGCTTGTTCAGGGCGCTGACCGGCTTGCCAACGGCGGCCAGACACTCGTCAAAGACATCGGCCAGACGGCTGTCCCCGCCGTGCCACAGGGCGCTCTGAAGGTCGGCCTCCGCGCTCATGAGGTCCACCAGAATGCGGTTGGCGTACACCAGGGAGCTGTAGTCGAAGTTGATGCCAAGGGCCAGGTTGTATCCCTCCCCGATGAGGTGGAAGGTGCTGCTCTTGATCTGCTGGCCCGATGGGGTGGTGGCGTAGAGATTGACGAAGTCGGTTACCAGAGCGTCCTCGTCCAGCTCCTTGGCGGTGCCCAGGATGTCCAGGGTGGAGCCCACGGTCCGGCCGGAGACGTGCCCGTTGTAGATGGACAGGATGGGGTGGCGGGGGTCCCCCATGTCGTGGACCAGGGTCTCACAGGTGGAGCCGAACATCTCCGCGATGCCGCGGGCCGTCCGGTCCAGAAATTCAAAGGCTTCCTCACGGTCCATTGCCACAGCTCCTTTCCAGCAAACGATCAACCTTATTCTAACCGGACGCCGGGGAAAAAGCAAGATGATTTACAGATGGAGCGGGAACTGGTATACTGGGAGAAGAAAGGGGGAATTGTCACATGTCAATGTCAGCCGCGCAGGCCAGGCGGCAGGCCGTGGCCCAGGCGCTGGAGGAGGCCGTGGGGCCGGTGAGCGCCGCCGCCTTGGCCGAGCGCTTCTCCGTCAGCCGGCAGATCATCGTGGGCGATGTGGCCCTGCTCCGGGCCGGAGGGACGGATATCCTGGCCACGCCCCGGGGGTATCTCCTGGGCGGACGGGGAGGCGGCGTGGAGCGCACCGTGGCCTGTGTTCACGCTCCGGAGGAGATGGAGCGGGAGCTCAACGCCATCGTGGACGCCGGGGGCGAGGTGGTGGACGTAATCGTGGAGCACCCGGTTTACGGCCAGCTCACCGGACTGCTGGGGGTGCGCTCCCGGTACGACGTGGCTGAGTTCGTCCGGCGGGTGGAGGAGCACGGAGCCCGTCCGCTCTCAGCATTGACCGGCGGAATCCACCTGCACACGGTCCGCTGCCCCGATGAGAAAACGTTCCGCAGAGTGAGGGAATCACTGGAAGCTGAGAACTTTTTGCTTAATATGTGAAATTTGACTTACTAAAGTGTGATGGTATATATTAAATTTGACGAAAAAGTATTGCCAAATTGTGAATGATGGTGTATCATAAGGTACGAATCCTAGGGTTGGGGAGGCTTTTAGGATTCGCATTAAATAAGGGAGGGTTATTATGAACTCACCACGCATGAGACGCTTTGGGAAACTCTTGCTCGTCGTATTCGCCCTTGCATGTGTTCTTACCACAGCCGCATTCGCAGAAGGTGACGCTGAGGTTGTCAGCGCGGTTCACGGTACCATCGCGTCCCTGTTGCCGCCCGTCGTGGCCATCGGCCTGGCGCTGATCACCAAGGAAGTCTACTCGTCTCTGTTCCTGGGTATCCTGGTTGGCTGCTTCCTGCAGGTCAACGGCAATCCCATCGACGCGTTCCAGTTCTTTGTCAGCCACCTGTGCTCCAATGCCGGCGGCAACATGGGTATCCTGATGTTCCTGGTCATCCTGGGCACCATGGTGGCCCTGATGATCCGGGCCGGCGGCTCCAAGGCCTACGGCGACTGGGCTGTGTCCCACATCAAGACCAAATCCGGCGCCCTGTGGTCCACCTTCATCCTGGCGATTGTGCTGGGCGTGGATGACTACTTCAACAACCTGACCACCGGCAACGTGATGCGCCCTGTGGCCGACGGCCACCACATCTCCCGCGCCAAGCTGTCCTACATGTGCGACGCCACTGCGGCGCCTGTTTGTATCATGATGCCCGTCTCCTCCTGGGCGGCGGCCGTTACCGGCGTAATCGGCAATGAGGAGGTCGGCTTCCAGATCTTCCTGCGGGCCATCCCCTTCAACTACTACGCCATCCTGACCCTGGTGTTCATCATTGTGATGACCTGCCTCAACATCGACTACGGCCCCATGCGCACCCACGAGCTCAACGCCGCCAAGGGTGACCTCTATACCACGCCTGAGCGTCCCTTCGCCGATGCCAAGGAGATGAAATTCAACCCCAACGGCAAGGTCATCGACCTGGTCATTCCTGTTATCATCCTGATCATCGGCTGCGTGTCCTCGATGATCTATGTGGGCTTCCAGAACGGAGGCCATGACCTCATCACCGCCTTTGCCAACACCTCCGCCTTTGATGCCCTGCCTCTGGGCTCTCTGATCGCCCTGATCATCAACATGATTTATTTCATGGTGCGCCGCTCCATGAAGTTCACCGAACTGATGGACTGCCTGCCCGAGGGCTTCAAGCAGATGGTGCCCGCCATCCTGATCCTGTGCCTGGCCTGGACTATCGGCGACGTGACCAAGGGCCTCGGCGCCCCCGAGTTCGTGGCCGGCATCGTGGAGAACCTCAGCGGCAGCCTGTATGCCCTGCTGCCCGCCGTAGTGTTCATCATCGCCGCGTTCCTGGGTTTCGCCACCGGTACCTCCTGGGGCACCTTCTCCATCCTGCTGCCCATCGTCATCCCGGTGTTCTCCGGCGGTACCCCTGCTGTGGATCTGACCGTGGGTGACCTGAACAACAACCTGCTGATGATCTCCATCGCTGCCACTTTGGGCGGCGCGGTTATGGGCGACCACTGCTCTCCCATCTCCGACACCACGATCATGGCGTCCTCTGGCGCTCAGTGCTACCACCTGAACCACGTGGCCACTCAGCTGCCCTACGCTGTGACCGTCGCGGTTGTGGCCTTCGTCAACTATATCATCACCGCGTTTATCCAGGTTCCCTTCATCTGCCTGCCCATCGCCATTGTCTCTATGGTGCTTGTCATGCTGGTGATCGGCAAGGTCAACCACTCCATGAACGCCCACTCTCAGCGCGATTAACTCTTACATACCCCCCCCCCCCGCTCTTGGAGCGGGGGGGTTTTTGCGCATCACATGACTTTTTTTACAAAAATTTAGCGATTATTCTGTCGGATATTGACAAAGTGTGTTAAGATTTGCAAAAATCTATTGTCAAACTGTTAACAATCTTGTATGATAGCCCTCGAGTCCTTGGGTTGGGGAGCTTTTAGGATTCACAATTTCATAGGAGGGCCATTATGAATTCACCACGTATGAAACGGTTCGGCCAATTCCTGCTGGTCATTTTCGCACTTGTATGTGTCCTGATGACAGCAGCATTTGCCGAGGGCGACGTGGAGCATACCAGCTTTGTCTGGGGCACCGTCGCATCCTTGCTCCCGCCGGTGGCGGCCATCGTCCTGGCTTTGATCACCAAGGAAGTGTATTCGTCTTTGTTCCTGGGCATTATCGTGGGCTGCTTCCTGTATACCAACGGCAGCCCCATTGATGCGTTCCAGGATTTTGTCTCCCGCCTGACATCCAATGCCGGCGGCAACATGGGCATTCTGATGTTCCTGGTCATTCTGGGCACCATGGTAGCCCTGATGATCCGGGCCGGCGGCTCCAAGGCCTATGGCGACTGGGCTGTGAGCCATATCAAGACCAAGTCCGGCGCCCTGTGGTCCACCTTCATCCTGGCCATCGTGCTGGGCGTGGACGACTACTTCAATAACCTGACCACCGGTAATGTGATGCGGCCCGTCACCGACGGCCACCACATCTCCCGCGCCAAGCTGTCCTATATGTGCGACGCCACCGCGGCCCCTGTGTGCATTATGATGCCCGTCTCCTCCTGGGCGGCGGCTGTCACCGGTATCATCGGCAACGAGGAGGTGGGCTTCCAGATCTTCCTGAAAGCCATCCCCTACAACTATTACGCCATTCTGACCCTGGTGTTCATCGTTGTGATGACCTGCCTGAATATCGACTACGGTCCCATGCGCAAGCATGAGAACAACGCCGCCAAGGGTGACCTCTACACCACGCCCGAACGCCCCTTTGCCGGTGTGGAAGAGATGAAGTTCAATCCCAATGGCAAGGTCATTGACCTGGTACTGCCGGTGCTTGTGCTGGTGGGGTGCTGCGTGGGCTCCATGGTCTATGTGGGCTACCAGAACGGCGGCACCGACCTCATTACCGCCTTCGCCAATACCTCCGCCTTTGACGCCCTGCCTCTCGGATCCCTGGTTGCCCTGATCTTTACCATGCTCTTCTTCATGGTGCGCCGGGCCATGAGCTTCACTGAGCTGATGGACTGCCTGCCCAACGGCTTCAAGCAGATGGTGCCCGCCATCCTGATCCTGTGCCTGGCCTGGACCATCGGCGATGTGACTAAGGCCCTCGGCGCCCCCGAGTTTGTGGCGGACCTGGTGTCCAAGTTCGGCCCCGGCCTGAAGAACTTCCTGCCCGCCGTGGTGTTCCTGATCGCCGCGTTCCTGGGTTTCGCTACCGGCACCTCCTGGGGCACCTTCACCATCCTGCTGCCCATCGTCATCCCAGTGTTCTCCGGCGGCATTCCCGCTGCCGATCTGACCTCGGAACTGATCAACGGCAACGATATGCTGATGATCGCCATCGCGGCCACCCTGGGCGGCGCGGTTATGGGCGACCACTGCTCTCCCATCTCCGACACCACGATCATGGCGTCCTCCGGCGCCCAATGCTACCACCTCAACCACGTGGCGACTCAGCTGCCCTACGCCATGACGGTGGCCGCCGTGTGCTTCGCAAACTACATTCTGGCATCCTTTATTCAGAATGTGGTTATCAATCTGGCCATTGCCATTGTGTGTATGGTAGTAGTCCTGCTGGTGATCGGCAAGCTGAACCACTCCATGAACCGCCACTCCCAGCGCGACTGAAATCCGCAGAGCTGATCAAAAATCCCCCGCTCCTTAGAGAGCGGGGGATTTTTTGCGGCTTATTTCGCAATCCAGAGCAGGTTGCTGTCGGTGACGAAGTTGGGCACGCTGTAGAGCACCAGAGCCTGGTCGATGCCGTTCTGGGCGATATAGTCGGCGATGGAGAGCTTGTAGTAGCGCAGATCCAGCAGGTGGATCTCAGAGAAGTGGGGGGTGAGGAAGGGCACCAGGGAGTCGGCGTAGGAGTCCCGGATTATCAGCAGCCTGGGGCCGTCGGGATTGTTGGCGTTCTTTACGACGCCCAAAGGCTGGTTGCCGCCCAGGAACATGGAGTACTTGTCCTTGACGGAGAGGAAGGAGGTGTCGTAGAGCTGCCGGGGTTCCTCCACCGGGTTGCCCTTGTTGTCGTAGGTGTGACTCGCCACGGTGATGCCGTCGTCGGGCACGTAGGTAGAGATGGTGTCCGGGCGCACCCACCGCACGCCGGAGGAGGAGAACACGGTGCCGTAGAACTCGGTGGAGCGGACGGTCTCGGTGTAGTCGTTCAGGGGTACGGGGGTGTAGCCCAGGGCGGTGGCCAGTCCGGTATAGCCGTAGTAAGCCCCCAGGCTGGTCCAGTGGTGGTCGGTGCGGTAGAAGATGTCCTCGCCCTTGTGCTCCCACAGGGGGGTGTAGAGGTCGGCCCAGGACGCACCGGGCACGGAAGCCTTGGCCTGCTCCAGAATGGCGGTCTGGCTGGCGTTGGGGGCTCCGGCGGGCAGCCGGTCGGCCCAGATGCAGGCTTGGGTGGGGATCAGGGAGAAGGTCACAGGGATATCCACATTTTCCACAAAGTTGTTCACATAATCCAGATTATTCGTCACCTTTTCCCCGTCTGGCTCGTCGAAGCGGGAGATCAGGGTGTCACCGGCGGCAAAATAGACATTGTTGTTCTCTTTCTTGCCCAGGACACGCTCGGTGGTGGACTTGAGGGCGATCCAGCCGTCCCGCCCCACAAACTGATCGGTGGTGTAGGTTTCGAAGTCCTTCATAAACTGCCCGTTCAGCAGGGTTTTGACACTGGGGACGGGGAGCTGCTCCAGGTTGCGGTTCTCCATCTGGGAGAAGGTGCGGTCGGGCGAGACGGCATTGGCCACCAGGAACACCCCGAGAAAGGCGCAGAACAGGGCGGAGAGGAAGATGCAGTATTTCTTTGTCATGGCTTGCCTCCTGAGTCAGAATCGGAAGTAGAGGAAGGGGTTGTAGGTGGCGTCCACCAGGTAGGCGGTGGAGAAGACCAGCCCTGCCAGCAGCAGAATGGGGAGGAGCGCCAGCCTGGGCTTTTCGGGCAGGCGCTTCCACAGCTTGGCGGCCAGCGGGGTGGAGGCCACAGCGGCGATGATAAGCATGGGGAGAAAAGAGAAAAAATAATACGATACGTTGTCGTTTGTCAGGCCGCCGCCCAGGCCGAACATGGCCTTGAGGTAGGCTCCCATATGGCCGAAGTCCTCCACGGCGAAGATGGCCCAGCTCACCAGTACCAGAAACAGGGTGTATAGGTGCTGGAGGGCGGCGGGAAGCTTCTGGAGGAGCTTGCCCAGGAAAGCCTTTTCCAAAATCAGCAGGACGGCGAAGTAGAGTCCCCAGATGAGGAAGTTCCAGCTCGCCCCGTGCCAGATGCCGGTGGCCGCCCACACCACCAGAAGGTTGAAAAACAGCCGGGGCTTGCTCACCCGGTTGCCCCCCAGGGGGATATAGAGGTACTCCCGGAACCAGGTGCCGAGGGAGATGTGCCACCGCCGCCAGAACTCGGTGACCGACTTGGCGATATAGGGGTAGTTGAAGTTGCGCATGAACTCGAAGCCCAGCATCCGGCCCAGGCCCACAGCCATGTCGGAGTAGCCGGAGAAGTCGAAGTAGAGCTGGAAAGCGAAAGCGGCCACGCCCAGCCATGCCCCAGCAGTGGTGAGCTCCCCGGCGGGGAGGGCCAGAATGGTATCCCACAGCTTGCCGATGTTGTTGGCCAGCAGGACCTTTTTCGCCAGGCCCACCACGAAGATCTGCACGCCGGAGGCAAACTGCTCGGGGGAGTGGGTGCGGTGGTCGATCTGGTCGCCCAGATCTTTGTATTTGATGATGGGACCGGCGATGAGCTGGGGGAAGAGTGTGACGAAGGTGCCGAAGTTGACGAGGCTGCGCTGCACCTTGGCGTCGTCCCGGTACACGTCGATGGTGTAGCTCATGGTCTGGAAGGTGTAGAAGGAGATGCCGATGGGCAGGCTCAGGCCCAGCTTCGGCATGAAGGAAAAACCGATGGCTTGGAGGCTGCCGGCAACGAAGTCCCAGTACTTGAAAAAGAACAGCAGAGCCAGATTGAAGATGACCGACGAGGCCACCGCCCACCGGGCCCCCCGGTCGTTGCCCCTGCGCTTGTACTTCTCCACCAGCATTCCGTGGGTGTAGTCGATGCCGATGGAGAGGAACATGATAAGGATATAGACCGGCTCTCCCCAGGCGTAGAACACCAGGTTGACCAGCAACAGCAACAGGTTCCGCCATTTCAAAGGCGTAATATAGTACAGAAATAATACAATGGGGAGATATAAAAACAGGAAATACAGGCTGGAAAAGACCAACGAACCACCAACTCTCTTGTGAACTTCAGAAAAAGCCCGGCAGGTTGCCCTGCCGGGCGCCCTTATTATACCCGCAAAAAATTACTTTGTATAGGTGTTAAATGCGGTTACCGCCTCGTCGGCGTACTCACTGACGGCGAAGAGGATGTAGTTGCCGTTGGTCACCAGCTTATAGTTCTGTACCAGCTCCAACTGCTCAGGCAGGTACTGGGACCACTGGGCCTCCAGATCATCCTGCCGTTTCTCCACGGCGGCCTTCACGGTATCCATCTTGCCGTCCTTCACCTTGGCGATAAAGAACTCGGTGGCCTGCACATTGACCATAGGCATCTTGCAGAGATAGCTGTCCAGATCAGCGGGATCAATGCCGTACAGGGCGGTCAGAGTGGCATCGTCCAGGTCGGTTAGGGAGGGAATGTCCAGCTTGGAGATGTCATTCCAGGTGGACTGCACCGCGTCCACCTGGGGCTCCGGCTCCACCGGCTCAGGGGTAGGCGTGGAAGTCGGCTTCTGCGTGGGCTTGGGGGTGGCGGCCGGGGCGGAGGGTTTGGCGCTGGGTGCGGCGGAGGGAGCCTGGGAGGGAGTCTCCTCCGCGGGGGGCGTGGTCTCGGGGAGGGCCGCCGGGCTGTCGGTGGGCAGGACGGGGGACGGGGACGCCTCCGGGGAGGCGGAGGGGGACTCCACCACGGGGGCCGAGCTCTCCGGGGCGGGCTCCTTGCTGCTGCCGCAGCCGGCCAGCAGGCTCAGGGACAGCGTCCCGGCCAGGGCCAGGGCGAGAAAACGTCGGTTCATATGGGTACGCTCCTTTATTTGTTTTGTGGTACTCGCTCTCTTGGACGGCAGAGGGAGGAAAAAAGTTCCCCAGATTCGTAAAAAAAGAGGGCCGGCCTCTCCAAGGGAGAGGCCGGCCCTTCAGGGGCTTTCTTTTACGCCGGGCGGGTCTGCTCCGCATCTTCGTCCGCACCGCCGGCATCCAGCTCGGCGACGGGGAGAACGATGGTCATGCGGGTGCCTACGCCGGGCCAGGAGCGCACCTCGAACCAGCCGCCGTGGCGGTCCACGATCCACTTGGCGATGGCCAGCCCCAGCCCAGTGCCGCCGGTCTGGCGGGCCCGGGACTGGTCGGTGCGGTAGAAGCGGTCGAACACGTGGGGCAGGCTGTCAGCGTCGATGCCCTGGCCCTCGTCCTGGACGGAGAGGCGGGCCATGCCGTCCCGCAGGGCGGCGGACAGGGTGATGTGCCCTCCGGCGGGGGTGTATTTGATGGAGTTGTCCACCAGAATGCGCAGGGCCTGCTTGGTCAGTCCCACGTCGGCGCAGACCGGCACGGCCCCCTCCCACCGGGCGGAGAAGGTGTGGGTCTGGTCGATCATCTCGGTCTCCTTGAGCACCTCGGCGGCCACCTCGGTCAAGTCGAAGGTCTCCATCTCAATGTGCATGGAGTCGTTGTCCCCCCGGGCCAGGAAGAGAAGCTGCTCCACCAGCTCCTTCATGGAGTCGGCCTCCTGCCGGATGGCGTCGATGGCCTCCTGGCGGGTGGCGGGGTCGTCCTTGCCCCAGCGGTTGAGCAGGTTGGCGTAGCCCTGGATCACCGCGATGGGGGTGCGCAGCTCATGGCTGGCGTCGGAGACGAAGCGCATCTGGGAACGGTAGGCCTCGTTGATGCGGTCCAGCATGGCGTTGATGGCCTGGGCCAGGGTTTTCAGCTCCTTCTGGGTGCCGGGCAGGTCGATGCGCCGGTCCAGATGGGTGGCGTTGATCTCGTCCAGCTTGCCCGCCAGGGCCTTCAGCTCCTCCGGCGACATGCGCTCCACCTGGTTGAGCTTGGCGGCGGTGGCGGCCAGCTCCTGGATGGGGCGGAGCACCTTCTTGATGGAGCCGGCGTTCTTGAACAGGTTGGTCACCAGGCTGGCCAACTGGCAGATGAACAGCACCCGGGCGGCAAAGACGAAGATGGCTGCGGGCTGGGTCAGATCCAGCCGGATGGCGTAGGGCTCGTCCCCCGGCATCTGGAGGGTGTAGCTGGTGGCGTCGCCGGAGGAGAAGGTGACCAGCAGAAGGAGATCCACCGTGCCGGGGTTGAAGTAGCGCACGCCGCCCCGGGTCTCCTCCGGCGAGGGCAGCCAGCCGGGCAGGCGGAGGCCGTCCGCCTCCGGCGTGCCGGCGGTGACGGTGTAATCCCCCGCCGTCATCCACTCCGTGGCCTCCGCCGAGGGGACGCCCCGCTCCTCCACCAGGGTGCTGATCTGGGCCGCCTGCTGCTCCGACCAGACGAACAGGCCGCCGCAGAACAGGAACAGCAGCAGCAGATCCATGGTGAAATAGATGCCCAGCAGACGGAAAAAGAGGCGCGTGTTGAGCCGGGCCACGATGGAGGACTTGATGCGCCCCGGCGGGCGCTTGTTCGCTCTGTGTGCCATGGGAACTCCCTCCTCCTAATCCCCGTCCAGCCAGGCCAGCACGGGCGCCAGTCGCTCCGGGGAAACCCAGTCGCCCCCGTCCCGGAAGGCGTCCCGCATGGCCCGGTCGGCCTCCGTCTCCGCCGGGGCCCTGGACACCAGCCGGGCCATGGGGGCCATCATGGCGCGGTAGAAGCCGGTGAGCTTCTCCGGGGCGTAGCCGCCCCGGAGGTAGAACAGGGGAACGCCCTCCAGCCGGTTGTCCCGGCGCAGCTTGGCCTCCTCCACCTCCGCCGCCATGCCCACGGCGCACACCGCCGCCGTCCGGAAGCGGCGGCGAGCCTCCTTCAGGCCCTTGATCCCCCCGGCGCACAGCCAGCCCAGGTAGATAACCGCCGTCCCCCGGGGCAGGGCGGCTGCCTCCTTCAGCGGGCGGCAGGGCAGGCCGGTGCGCTCCGCCAGCAGGGCGGCATACCGGGCGGTGAAGCCGGTCTGGCTGGTGTAGACGATGGCGGCCGCGTTCATTGTCCTTCCTCCCGAATCACATAGCCCACGCCGCGGACGGTGTGGATGAGCTTGATACCGAAGTGCTCGTCGATTTTGGCCCGCAGAAAGCGGATGTATACGTCCACTGCGTTGGTCTCCCCCACGAAGTCGAAGCCCCACACATGGTCCAGCAGGGACTCCCGAGAGATGACCCGCTCCTTGTTCTCCAGCAGGTAGCGCAGCAGATCGAACTCCCGGCGGGTGAGCTCCACCCCCTCGCCGTTCACGCTCACCTCGTGCCGGTCGGTGTCCATGGTGAGGGGACCGGCGGTGAGCAGGCTCCGGGGCGGCTCCGCGGCTTGGGCGGGGCGCTTGCGCAGGGCCGCCCGGATGCGGGCCAGCAGCTCCTCGATGGCAAAGGGCTTGGTAATGTAGTCGTCCGCCCCCATGTCCAGGCCGGACACCTTATCCACCACGGTGTCCCGGGCAGTGAGCATGATGACGGGCATGGCGCTCTCCCGCCGCAGGCGGCGCAGCACCTCCATGCCGGACAGGGCGGGCAGCATGATGTCCAGCAGCACCAGGTCGAACTCCCCCGACAGGGCCCGGTCCAGCCCGGCGCGCCCGTCGAAGGCCTTCTCCACCTCGTACCCCTCGTATTGGAGCTCCAGCTCCACCATGCGGGCCAGCTTCTCCTCGTCCTCCACCAACAGGATTCTCTCTGCCATCTCTCTCGCTCCTTACTTGCCTTTTTTCCCCCTGGATTTGTCGAATTCCCGCTTGAATTCGTCCCGTACCTGGCCCACCGCGTCCCCCACCTTGGCGGACACCTGGTTGACCACCTCGCCCACCCGATTTTTGTCCAGGTCCGGGCCGGAAAAGCGGTATTTACAGCCGAAGAACAGGCCCACCACCAGCAAGGGCAGGGAGATCCAGTAGGCCACCAGCACCAGCAGGATCAGGATCAGCACGGGCAGGGCGGTCATCCGCTCTCCGTTGCGCCACACCTCAAACTGGTTGACCGTGCAGTGGCGCAGCAGATCCAGCGCCGCCGCCAGCAGCTCCCGTAGGCGGGTGCGCCAGCTCCCCCGCTCCTCCCGGCCGCGGTGGCCGCCCACGGTCACGGCCAGCCCCCAGAACCGCTTCTCGTCCTTCCCAGACGCCTCCGGCCCCCGGGTGGGCCCGGAGGGCGGCGGCTCCGGGGCGGCCCCGGGCTGGGTGGTGAAAAAAGCGCCCCGCCCGCCGCCCGGCGGAATCCGGCCCTCCCGCTCCAGCAGGATCAGGGCGTCCAGCAGATCGCCGTCACAGGCCTCCAGGGCCCGCCGGGCCTCCTCGTAGGAGACTGCCGCGTGCGCGCGGAGCCGTTCCACCTGTTCCAAAGTCACTGACATAGAGGCCGCCACCCTTTCAACGGTTTTGTGATTACAGTATACCCAAGCCGCAGGGCGGATGGAATTGATCTTTCCTTAAAAACACATTAAATTGGGTTCCGGGCAACATCATACCACGCCGGGCCCACTGGTGCAAGCTGCCGCTTTACCCGGCTGGGGTTTCATGATATAATAGCCGCAAAGCGGCGGTTATACCTGACGTTGTCCGCCCCTGGGGGCGGGACTGCGAAATCCGGCGTCATGCGGCCATTCCGCCGGGCTTCATGGCGGAATGACGAGAAAGGAACGGCTTTTGCCGGGAAGGGAGGGGCGCCATGCGCCGCATCCAGAAATATCTGTCCGGCCTGTGCGCGGCGGCGCTGCTCCTGAGCCTCCTGCTGGCCGGGACGGCCAAGGCGGATGAGATCACCATCTATCTGATGGCGGAGAACGACCAGATGCTGGACCTGCCCCTGTCCGCCATGCCCGCCTGGATCAACGGAGACATATATGTGCCCTACACCGCCTTCGACTGGACGGTGACGGGGGTGAACCTGGGGGTCTCCTACGGGCAGGAGCGGACAGAGACTGAGTACAAGTTTACCCTCTACAGCCTGAACGGCATGCTTGTGTTTGACCTGAACGCGGGCACCTGCACCGACGGCTTCTCCGGAGAGGCGAAGGACATGCGTGCCGCGCTGCGCAACGGGCGGGTGTTTGTCCCCCTGGCCGGGGTGTGCAGCTTTTTTGGCCTGAATTACACCTATACCCCCACCAACTACGGCACCCTGATCCGTATCACAAACGGGCAGGAGCGGCTGGACACCCAGCAGTTTGTTACCTCGGCCAGCGGGCTGTCTATGCCCACCCGCTACTATAAGTACCTCCAGGAGCTGAACCAGGGCACCCAGCCCACGCCCAGCCCGTCCCCCACGCCATCGGGCGGCGGCACGGACGAGCCGGAGCAGGAGGACGGTCTGCCGGTCTACCTGTCCTTCCAGTGCACCGGCGGCGGGGCGCTGGACAACATTTTGGACACCCTGGAGGCGCGCGGCATCCGGGCCCTGTTCCTCTTTACGCCGGATGCCTTGGCGGCGGCGGAAGGTCAGCTCCGCCGGCTGGTGGGCTCGGGCCACGCGGTGGGCCTGTCCGTCCCGGGCCAGAGCCTGGATGGGGCGCGGGCGGCGTTGGAGGAGGGGGCCGGCCTGTTGGAGCAGTTGGTCCGTGTGCGGCCCCATACCGTATATCTGGAGGGGGCGGCCTCCGGCGTGGCGGATGCGCTGAAGCGGGAGGGCTGGGCCTGCTGGTCGGCCAACGTGGACGGCCGGCCCGACGGCCGAAGCCAGAGCACCCAGGCCAACGCCCTGCTGCGCACTCTGGAAGGACGGCGCAGCGCGGCCCGCATGCTGCTGGACGACAGCGGAGAGAGCGCCGGCATCCTGTCCCGGCTGCTGCCCCGCATGCCGCGGGACGCGTACTGGTTCCAACTGGCGCTGGATACACGGATCTGAGAGAATTGGAGCACATACAGGCGGGCGGAGCTTGTCCGCCCGCCTGTTTTGAGGAGGAGGAGTCACACATGCGCACCGTATATCTGGACAACGCGGCCACCTCTTACCCCAAGGCACCGGGGGTGGGGGCGGCCATGGCGGACTACATTGAGCGCGTGGGCTGCAACATCGGCCGGGGCGGCTACCAGCGGACCTATGACGCGGCCGAGGGGGTGCTGGAGGTGCGGGAGCGGCTCTGTACCCTGGTGAACGGTCCCGGGCCGCGCAATGTGGCGTTCACCTCCGGGGCCACCCACGGGCTGAATCTGCTGCTCAAGGGACTGCTGCGGCCCGGCGACCGGGTCGTGACCTCCCCCATGGAGCACAACGCCGTCCTGCGCCCCCTCCGCCAGTTGGAGCGGGCGGGGGTGGAGGTGGAGTACCTGCCCTGCACGGAGCGGGGGGAGCTGGTGACGGAGAATCTGGCAGAGCGGCTGACGCCCGGCGTCCGGGCGGTGGTGCTCACCCACGCCTCCAACGTGTCGGGCACCCGGTTCCCCATCGGCGCGGTGGGGGCCCTGTGCCGGGCGCGGGGCATCTTCTTCCTGGTGGACGCGGCCCAGACTCTGGGCGTCCTGCCGGTGGACATGGGGGCCATGGGCATCGACGGCCTGGCTTTTCCAGGCCACAAGGGCCTGCTGGGGCCCCAGGGCATCGGCGGCGTGGTGGTCAGCGATGCCCTGGCGTCGGAGCTGGAGCCCCTCCTCGCCGGCGGCACGGGTAGCCAATCCGAGTCGCTGGACATGCCCTCTTTCCTGCCCGACCGGCTGGAGGCGGGCACGCTGAATCTGCCGGGGATCTTCGGCCTGGGGGCTGCCCTGGACTACCTGGACCGGGAGGGGGAGGCCCTGCGGGCGCGGGAGCGGAAGCTGGCGGGCCACCTGTGGGCCCGGCTGATGGAGCTGGAGGAGGACGGCCTGCGGGTGCTGGGCTCTGACGACCCGGTAAACCGGGTGGGGGTGGTGTCTGTGGACTTTCTCTGCGCCGACAACGCCGAGATGACCTTCCGACTGGAGCGGGAGTACGGCATCCAGACCCGCTGCGGCCTCCACTGCGCCCCGCTGGCCCACAAGACCCTGGGCACCTTTCCCCAGGGGGCGGTGCGCTTCTCCGTGGGGCCGTTTACCACCTTTGAGGAGCTGGACTACGTCCACGGCGCGGTGTACGACCTGCTGCTGGAGGTGGGCAACCAATAGTTCAATATTATGTGTTTCATGTTGTTTCACGGCGTAATAGGGTAAGGAAAAAGGCCATAAAATGTACCTGTGCGTTTCATGCTGTACGAGGTCTAAAGGGAAAAAATAAGGGAAAACAAAGGAGCCTGCCCGGCTTGGGTAGGCTCCTGTTTGTTACTCTGAAAACAGCTTGGAAAGCTCAATAAAACATCCTTCTAATACGTTAACCTTTGCAATATCCTCTTTCCCGTACACCTCATGAGGCTGCATCAAGCCGCCATCAAGTAAGAATACCTGTACGGCCTTTTCGTTAGGGCTGACAATCCAATACTCCCGCACTCCGGCCCGCTGGTACAGATCCAGCTTCACCAAGCGGTCATGCCTTTGCGTGGAGGGTGAGAGGATTTCTACCACCAAGTCGGGCGCACCCTTACAGCCATGCTCGTCCAGCTTGTCATGGTCACACACCACGGAGATATCCGGCTCCACCATTGTGTCCACATCATCCGGGGTATCCCCTTCCTTCTCGAACAGACGGACAGCGAAGGGGGCGGCGTATACCTTGCACTTCTTTCCCTCCAGGAAGTTTGCAAGCTGCCGGAACAATTCCCCGCTGATCTCCTGGTGAATACGTGTGGGCGGGGCCATCATAATGGCTTCACCGTTGATAATCTCTATTCTTTCATCCTCGCCCCAGGTGAGACAGTCAGCAAAAGTATATCGGTCTTTCGGTGCTGGTAATGCCATGTGCAACGCCTCCTTGCCTAGTTTCCGATGCCAAGAGCGGCGTTATCCCGCTCCATAGTCTCGTCTATGGCCCGCCCGATAAACCCGTTCACAGATTCACCTCGGGCCTCTGCGTGGGCCTGTATCTCTGCTTTGTGCCCTTTGGGAAGCCGGACAAGTACCTTGTCGTACACTTTCGCTTCATACCGGGCGGTTGCCTCCTGCTGGGCCCTAGATACTGGCATAATTACCCTCCTTCCTGGGGATGCGATAAATACTGACACCTCCTCTATTATGGCTCTATTATACGCCGCTTATATAGCGATATCAATATATGATATTCACAAAATTATATCGATATCATTATGCACTTTGCTTATTGATTTATAACGATATCGTGATATAATAATAAATGTCAAGAGGGACAGGCGAAGGTGGATACCAAGAACACCACATAAGAGCGGGACGGGATATGGTAAGTCACCCCCGGGAGGGTGCACATAAAGCCCACCGCCGCCGGAGCGGCCCACCAATAACTACAGGAGGTCAATATCATGAGCACCAACGAACTGAACACCACCGCAAAGGAGCTGCTTAGTATCCGTTCCATGATCGCGGAGCTGGAGGCAGAGGCCGAAGCCCTCACCGACAAGCTCAAGGCCGCTATGGTGGAGCGAGGGACAGAGGCCATCCAGGGCGACGGCTGGAAAGCTACCTGGAAGAACGTGGTTTCTAGCCGCTTTGATTCCAAGAGGTTCAAGGCCGACCATGCAGACCTATACGGCCAGTACAGCAAGCAGACCACCACAACCCGCTTCTGTGTGGGAGCATGAGAAAGGCCCCCATATCCCAGCCGACCAAAGCAAGAGGATATAGGAGCCTATAACCCCGGAGGGGGTCAAGGGCATTGTACCACGGCCCCCTCCAGATTTCAAGATGGAGGAGATACCAATGGAGACAATACACACCGGGGCGGCCCACAATGTCAAAGTGTTCTATGGTTACCCCGGAAAGAGTTTCTTTAGCTATAACTTTGAGACGAAAGAGTATGCGATCTATATATCTGAGGAGGTGGCAAAGCCAGAGACGATTATAAAGCGCGCCCTGGAGGACATCGAGCGCCGCGAGGGGCTGGTGAGAGCATGATTACATTTCCTGTTGCAGTGGAGACTTTTATCGCCGACCAAGAGAAAAGAGCGGGCCGCAAGTTCGATGATTTTCAACGGGAATTACTGGGCGAATATGTTGAGCTTTTCAATCTGGAATTTGACGCGGGTATGAAGGGCGAGGAACCAAGCAACGTGCTAAAAGATACCGCCGAGTTCTACGCCCGAAAAGGCAAGCTGGAAGAGTTGGAAAAGCCTGTACTTAAACACTTCTATGCGTGTGTGCAGTATTGGTGCAACGAGGCATATAGACAGGGAAAGGAGACAAGAAATCATGGATGATATTATAACCGCGCTGTACCACGCCGCCAGCAGCGAGGAGCCGGACACGATGGGCGGCCCGAGCCTGTGCGACTACTACCAGCGCACAGAGGAGGCCAGACAGGCCCGGCGCGCCCTTGTGGACACTGTGGGCGACGAGGTGGACGTGGACAGCTACAGGGCAGCTATGGAGTGCCAGGGCTTCGTAAACGGCTTCAAGCTGGCCCTGGGGCTGTGTGTGGAGGTGATTTGATGAACAAAGAGGAACGTCGCCAGAGGGCGGAGAAATTCCGCCAGGAGCGGGAGAGGGAGGCCCAGCTTGCCGCCCTGCGGCAGATCAGGGATGACCATAACGCTGCGCCAGGGGAGCGGTTGGAGGCCGTGAAGCTGCTCATGGAACTGGAAGGGGGATAGAGAGACGGAAAGGGGAGCCGCCCAGCGGCCCCCTTTTTCTATATTTCACCCTAGAGTTGGAAAAGGTTCCCTTCGCCGTTCCCCCTGGGCATGCTCCGCCGCCCTGGAGGGAGGGGGGTACAACAATTCCTTTTTATGGTTTCGGAAATCTCGGTTTTTCTTTTGTGGGGCGCGGTCTATTGGAAAAGGCTACCCACGCCGTTCCCCCTGGGTGTACCAGTTACTTCCGAGGGAGGGGGGGCTAATTTGACCCTCTTTTTTATGGCCTCGGAAATCTTGGATTCCTCTCTGTTCGCTCGTTGTTCAGTTCTTTTTTAGGTGCTCAAAAATGCGTGATTTCTCTAGCTTCGCTCGGGGTTCGCGCTCCTCTCTCGAGTTATCTAAATAGCCGGGCCAGATCCTCGGCCAGCCGCTTCCCGTGTCGGAGCTGGTAGCGGGAAAGCCGGGTCAAATGCCGCTGATAGGTGCTCTCGTGCATCCATTTCGGTTTACCTGGACGGAAACGGACAAAGGAAAAGCCATCAACCGGCCACGGCGGAAGGTTCAGGTATCTTTTTACATAGTTCATTCCATTCCAATAGTCAACCATGCTGTCCTTTGTCTGCTGCTGGCTTTTGTAATTCAGCTTTGCACATTTCCGGCACAAGAAGCCTTTCCGCCCGGCCACATACAGATAGCGCACTCTCGCGCCGCATCCAGGGCAAAGAAAAAAGGTCTGTTGCCCGCCGTAGCCGTTGGCTTTGTGGGATAGCCTGATTTTGTATCCTCTTGGGGGGAATATCTCGCAAAAATCATTGTCCTGGTAAATGTCCAGGTATTTCCCTCCGCAGAATATCCCTCCCCATGCGTGGGTGTGTTTTAACTCAAAGCTGTCTATGCGCGGCATCTGCTCCACCTGCTCATGGGTTTTATTCCACCCCCCATTATTGCAGCGAAAATACACTTTTCCCCTCCTAGTTGCTTTTATGCCTAAATACTATGTAAAGGTGCAAAGTATCCTCCCCCTTTCAAAGCCGCCAGAAACCAACGAAATACGCCAATTCACATATAGGTCCTCAGTCCCCTTGATATCCTGGGGTGACGCAGGGCCCGCAGGGCTGCCGCCTCCAGCTTGCGCACCTCCTTCTCCGGTACGCCGGTAGCCGTCGAGATCTCCGCCGTGGTTTGGTTGAGCCAGTACCGCCGCCGGATTTCCTCTCTCTGGCCCTCTGGCAAGCCCTCCACGGCTCTGTGAAGGGTATCCCATACTCCAACACCCTCCAGGGCTTCCGTTGCCTGTGGGTCTGGTATCACGTCGGCCAGGGTGAGCGGTTCGCCCTCTCCTTCGTCGAGCGGGGCGTCTATGCTGACGGCGGAGAAAATGGGGTCACGCTTCTGCTTTTCGCTCCGCCGCCCCTCCGCCTCACTGAACGCCGATTTTACCGGGTAAGTGAGGTAGGAGGTAAACCGGAACCCCGCCGACGGGTCATAGGCCCTCACGGCCTCCAGGAAGCCCAGGAAACCCGCTTGCATAAGGTCGTCCAGCGTGACACCCCCGGCCCCGTTTGTGGCTCTCAGGCGCTTGTATGCCATATCATGCACCAGCCGCCGCACCTGTCCCCAAAGCTCCATGAGCTTGTCCCGCTCGCCCGCTCGGATCGCCGCCGCTAGTTCTTCATTACTCATTGCCTCGCCGCCCCTTTCGTGGTAGAATGTGGGTGACAAGCTCACACTCTACCACGGGGGCCGCTCTCATTCGCTGGGGCGGTTCTTCTATTAGTTCGCGTCCGATTCAAAGAAAAGGATTGCTCCGGGCTGCTCCTCGAAAATCTCGCCGTTCGTCAGGCCCATCGCTCTGATCTCGCGGTCGCCGTCGGCCAGCTCCACCAGAGCAAGGCAGGCGACGGGCTGTGCTGTCCCTCCGTCATAGGCATACATGAGGTTAGAGGGGGCGGGGATGATCTGAATAGTCTTTTCGTTCATGGTTCAGTTCTCCTTTTTTATGTGTGAGATTTTGGGAGATTTCGGTACATTTCCATCCAGTCCTCAAGGCGCTGCGTCACCAGCCAGCCGGAGCGGTTGCGCCTATGGAACACGGTGGGCGCTCCATCCTGAAACCGCTCCGCGTCCCGGACGGCCTGGGCCATAGCCTCCGGCACATTCAGCCGCTCGTTGCGCTTGCACTCGATATGTACGCTGGGGAGGCCGGACAAGTCCGGCACTTCCCCATAGCTCTGCACCCGGCCCGGCTGCACGTCGTAGCCGTATCCCTGGAGTATGCGGGCAAGCTCCAGCTCACCCGCACGGCCTTTGCGCTGGCTTGCCCTACCCATTGGAATCTCCATTCAGCTCGTTGCTGATCACCTCCAGGTGCTCCGCAATTTCCTCCAAAGCCTGCGCAATCTTCACTACTACGTTGTATGTAGCATCATTCATGGTTTCGCTGTCTCCCTTGCTTTTTGTCCTGCGCATCTTGTGGAAATCATGGAAATGATGGAATTTATGCCGCATCATTTCCATTGTTTCCATCGTTTCCAGCTATAGCCGGGTTAATAAAATATGCTATCTGAGTCCGATTGTTATACCCCACATCGGTTTCAACTTCCTGGAGGTATCTGCGCTCTACCAGGATATTCAAGGCTGCTGTCATGTCCTCCGCTTTTCCAAATTTTCCGCGGCACAGCCTGGTTAGTTCTGAGCGGGTCACCCTGTTCAGCCGGACAGCAGACAGCCGCTTTAGAATATACTTTGCATCCGCCTGGCTTTCGTTCGCCCCCATGAGCTGATAGGCGGCCTCTGCGTGGCCGGAAAAGAACTCCCCGAGACTTGTAGCTGAGGCCATAGTTTCCGCGCTTATGGGGAAGTCTGTGGGCGGCCCCAGGCACTCCGCTGCGTGCATCAGCGCCGCGATACGGACAACGGCCCCGGTCAATTTGCCGCCCCAGTCCCGCATGAACTCCCACTCGTTGCCCAGCTTCTTTTCTATGTACGCCTGGTAGCTCTTGCGCACCTCGTCGGCCTCCGGGGAAAGCCTGATGATACCGCTCCCCTGGTCGCTCAGAATCCGGCGCACAAACGCCCGGTATTCATCACGCACACGGTCAGGGACAGGCGGCGGGGAGATTGCCCGGTGTCCAACTTTTGATTTGCAGACAGCATATAGGAATCTTCCACACAATCCCCGCCCCCGGAAGGTGGAGTTATTCATTACCCCATTCAGAACGTCCGGCTGAATGGTAAGCATCATAGTCAGGCGCGGGGCCTTTATGTGGTTTGCTTTCCGTCCGATCCGGTCAACGGTAATCGGATCACCAGAATGGCCCTTTAGGTAAATATCAAAATTGGCTCCCTTTTCGTAGCGCCCCGCCATGCTGTCAAATACTCCGCCCTCGGCGGAGGACACGGTGATGCAGCCGCCTTGCGCGTCCATGATGTCCACCAGCTTTTCCGGCGTGGTATCGTCCGCCAGGAGGCGAAAGGGGTGCTTGTCCTTAAACTCCGCAAGCCGCGCGGACAGCTCCAAAGCCTCCGCCCGCATTTCCTCGAAGTTCGCTTTACCTTTGGCGGCGCTGTTCTTGGCCGCCTCCAGGGCCTTTTCCAGCAAGGCCCGCTCGGTCTGGTTCTGTGCAATCTCGGCGGCCTCCACCGCTCTGACCTCGGCCTCATACTCATAGATTGGCTTATTCAGCGCGGAGATTACGGCGCTTTTTCGCTCACCAGGGGGCGCAACTGCGGAGGAATAGAGGCAAAGCGGTTCCCGCCAGTCTCGGGTAACCTCAACCTCATATCTTCTCTGAAATGCCGTTGCCAGCACGCCGAGCGATAACGTGCCGCCCATTTCCTCCGGGGTCTGTGTACTCTCGGCCAGACACTCCACAAAGGCCCCCAGCGGGCCGGGAAGTGCTTCCACCGGAAAATCCGGGGTCTGAATTTCGTCAAAGGGGATCGGCTTCTCCCAACCTGTGGCACGCGGGCCAAAAGCCTCCAAAGGATTGCCGCCTCTGTCCACAATGGCCTTTGCAGCGTCCGCCATCTGCTGGCAGGTGAAGTCGTTTCGGCTTTTCAGCGTTTCCACCTCGTCCAGCGTGAAGCCCAGTTCAAGTAAATAATTGAGGGGATCACCCAATGGTATCACCTCTCTGCCTGTTCAATGGCCTGGGCTGACTTCATAATCTCCCCGGCCCTGTGGCGCATGGAGCGCACGCAGGCAGCCCGTTCGTGCTCGGTGGCGGGTAGATAGTACCCCGTGGCGTTATCCGCCAGAATGGGGCTCCCTTCACGCCGCTCCCGCTCGATCATCAGGCGCACCGTGCGCCCGTCCAGGCCCGTCAACTTCTCCAGCTCCCGGCGGGGTATCGCGTTCTCGCGCCCGTGGCTGAGAAGATCCGCAACTTTCCGTTGACCACCGGGGCCGTTAGGGGTAAACTGAGGTTTGGAAGTGGTGTCCGCCTGCATAGCCGACCCCGTTTCCGTTGCCCGTCCTAGTGCGCCAACACTGGGGCGGGTTTTCTTTTCCCTGCTCATACCGTGCTCACCTCCGATTGCTTTGCAATCCACTCCCGCAGACCATCCACGGGGATTCTCGTACAACCGCCCAGGCGAATAACAGGAAAATCCGCCCGGTGCATCCATCGGTAAAAGGTTGTCCGCGATACATCCACCAGCCGCGCCGCCTCCGACGGCCTCACGGCTAGGGGTTCCAGCTTGTCCGCCATTAGCTCACCTCCTGGGATAGTTCCCGTATGATGGAGAAAATCTTCTCCTTCTCCTCCTGGGGAAGTTCCTTGCGGAGCTTACGGGAAAAGCTGCAATCCGCAATCCCTAAAGCGTCCGCAATCTGCCAGAGCTTTACCCCGGCCCCTGCGGCTGTGCGTCTGATGTCCTGATTACTCATTGGGTGGTCACCTCCAAAAAACTTGTTGTTGACGCTCTGGATATCGTCTGATATAATCATAACAGGCAACAACAAGAGCGTCAATGGGTGGAACTGATGTTTCAACAGAGGATTACATGATTAGAGCGTTTTTTGCGGGTGGTGATTATAAGTGAAGCGAACGGACGCGGAAAAATACCGCTTCCCAATATTTCGGGAGCGGTTCCGTGAGCTACAAGGTAACATGTCAAATACTGAGTTTGCAGAGTTTTTAGATATCTCTCGGCAGACGGTGGGTTTTTACTGCAACGGGGAGCGGATACCGGACGCGCTTGGGTTAAAGAAAATAGCGGAAAAGTGCAATGTATCAGCGGATTGGTTAATTGGACTATCTGATATAAAAAGTATAGATCAGGACGTCAAAGTTGCTTGCGAATATACAGGATTAACAGAGAAAGCGGTCGAAACTTTACGCTCATTTACGAATATAAATGAAAACTTAAAAAATAGAACAATAAAAAGAATCAGGTGGATCATTAACGAAATAGTTCCTAGCAATGATTTCTTCCACTTGCTTCGCACAATTAGTTGCTATATTGACGTTTTTTCTGGAGTATCTTCTCATTTATCAAAAGAAAATGATTATAATGGAGACTATCACGAAATTGATGGATTATCATTCTGCGACGCTGACATTTTGAACCTTAGAAGAGATTATGCAACAGAACAATTAGAAAGTCTACTTATAAATACCGCTATAGCGGCCGAGAGGCAAAAAGAAAAGCCGGAAGTATTTTGGAAACGCAATGAAAGTTAAAAACCGCCTCTGGCGCTGCAAACACCAGAGGCGGCAAGAGCGATAATGACCCGACTAAGAATCAAAACCGCGCCTCCATTGTACCATGAGCGGACGAGCGGGCGCAAGAGGAAAGGAGCAGCACATGGGCAGAAAAGCAGCAGCAGGCACCGGCACGATCCGCAAAAAGACCGTGACCCGCTCGGGGAAACAGTATACCTATTGGGAGGCACGGTTCACGGCTGGGTATGACCCTGGCACCGGCAAACAGGTGCAGAGGAGCATCACCGGCAAGACGCAGAAGGAGGTTGCCCAAAAGCTCAAGGCGGCCACAGCGGCTATAGACCAGGGCACATATATTGCCCCCTGCAAGCTGACGGTGGGGGAGTGGCTGGATACTTGGGCGGCGGATTACCTGGGCGGCGTAAAGCCGACAACGGTAAAGGTGTATAAGAATAACCTCCAGCGGCACATTAAGCCCGTCCTGGGGGCGGTGGTACTCTCTGAACTGCGCCCTCACATGGTACAGAAATTCATCAACGGAATGGAGTTGTCTTCATCCTCCGTTCGGTTGGCCTATAAAGTGTTGCATCAAGCATTGGAAAAAGCGGTCAAGCTGGAATACATATCGCGGAATCCGGCGTCGGGCTGCGAACTGCCCAGGCTGGAGCAGAAGGAAATACACCCGCTGGAGGATCAGCAGGTGGCCGCACTTCTCCGGGCCGTCAAAGGTGGCCGCCTTGAACTGCTGGTGTCTATCGCCTTATTTACCGGACTGCGGCAATCTGAGCTGCTGGGCCTGACGTGGGATTGTGTGGATTTTCAAAAGGGGACGCTGCTAGTCAACAAGCAGCTTTCCCGTATTCTACACCGGGAGGAAAGTGGGCTGTTCCTCTCACCCAAAAGCGGCAAAAGCCGCACCATTACTCCAGCGCCCTCAGTACTCAGAACTCTAAAGGAACAGAGGAGGCGGCAGGCTGAAATGCAGTTAAAGGCGGGGTCCCTTTGGAATAACGCCCATAATCTGGTGTTTACCAATGAGACAGGCGGCCCGCTGGAGCAATGGAGGGTAGAGAAAGACTATCAGGCGGCGGTGGAGGCGGCCGGACTGGTTGGTGCGCGTTTCCACGATCTTCGGCACACCTATGCCGTCAATGCTATTCGGGCCGGTGATGATATCAAGACCATACAGGGCAACCTCGGCCACGCCAGCGCGGCCTTTACTCTGGACAGATACGGCCACTTCACCGAGCGCATGAGACAGGACAGCGCCGCCCGCATGGAGGGCTTTATCAAGGGTGTACTAGGCTTGTAAGGGAAAAAATAAGGGAAAACAGGCCTTGATGGCATATCTGGATCGGCTGGAATTACTGCAAATACTAGAAAGATGAAAAAAGAGCGACGCAACCAATAGTTGCGGCCATGAAACCCGGAAGCGGTGGCGGCCCAGGCCCGTCTCTGCTATTCTGAACGGCGAGGAGGAGTGCCCATGAATCTGGAGATTGCAAACCGCCTGCTGGCCCTGCGCCGGGAGCACGGCTATTCCCAGGAGGAGCTGGCGTACAAGCTGGGGGTCAGCCGCCAGGCGGTGTCCAAGTGGGAGAGGGCGGAGTCCTCTCCAGACACGGACAACCTGCTCGCCCTGGCCCGGCTCTACGGCGTGTCCCTGGACGCGCTGCTGCTCCACACCCCGGCGGGGGAGGCGGCCCAGGCCGCGCCGGAGCCGGAGGAGGCCCCGGCGGACGAGGACGCGGAGATTTTTGCCGCCGCCCGGGCCTGGGACGCCGCGGAGGAGGCGGAGCAGAAGGCCCGGAAGCGGGCGCGGGCCAAGTGGAAGGAGGGGCTGCTGTGGCTGCTCACCCTGGCGCTGATGGTGATTCTGCCCAACCTGACCTACTGGCTTGGCATCTCGGAGGTCTATGCCGTGGTGGTCACGGTGGCCTTTTTGATCACCGGCTTCCTGCTGGACAACTGGCACCCGGGCTGGATGCTGTTTCTCACCATTCCGCTCTACTATGTACTGATCTTCGGACGTTAAAAATGGAGTTCCCGCCCTGCGGGAACTCCATTTTTTGCACTTTACTGGTGGATAACCGTGCCGGTGCGGCCCGCCACGCCGTCCTTGGCCTTCTCCAGAAGGGTGATCAGGGCGGTGCGGCCGGGGGCGCTCTCGGCGAATTCCACGGCAGCCTGCACCTTGGGCAGCATGGAGCCGGGGGCGAAGTGGCCCCGTTCCATGTAGACCTTGGCCTCGGCGGGGGTCAGACTGTCCAGCCAGGTCTGGTTGGGCTTGCCGAAGTTAATGGCCACCTTCTCCACGGCGGTGAGGATGATGAGGGTATCGGCGTTGACCTGCTGGGCCAGCACGCAGGAGGCGAAGTCCTTGTCGATGACCGCCGCCGCGCCCTTGAGGTGGTGGCCTTCGGTCTTATAGACCGGGATGCCGCCGCCGCCGCAGGCCACCACCACCAGTCCGGCGTCCACCATGTCGCGGATGGACTCAATCTCGATGATGGACTGGGGCTTGGGAGAGGCCACCACACGGCGGTAGCCCCGGCCCGCGTCCTCAATGACGTTATAGCCCCGCTCAGCCACCATTTTGTCGGCCTCCTCCTTGGTCATGAAGGCGCCAATGGGCTTGGTGGGGTTCTGGAAAGCCGGGTCGTCCCGGTTTACTTCCACCTGGGTCAGCACGGTGGCCACGCCCTTGGAGATGCCGCGGTCCAGCAGTTCCTCCCGCAGCGCATTCTGGAGATCATAGCCGATATACCCCTGGCTCATGGCCACACAGACGGAGAGGGGGCAGGGGATGTACTTCTCCGGCTCCGAGCGGGTCAGCTCGGCCATGGCCTTCTGAATCATGCCCACCTGGGGGCCGTTGCCGTGGGCGATGATGACCTCGTGGCCCTCCTCGATCAGATCCACGATGGCCCTGGCGGTCTGCTTCACCGCGATCATCTGCTCCGGCAGATTGTTGCCCAGGGCATTTCCGCCCAGGGCGATGACAACGCGTTTACCCATAAAAAGCACCTCATTCAAGATAAAGAAAAGTCAAAAGGAGAGGGGCGGAAATGCCCACGCGCCGGGAGGCGCGTACAAGCGTTTTGCCCGAAGGGCAAAACCTTGGCGCAGGCGGAATTCAGTTCCGCCGAGCAAGTAAAAACAGAAGGGGGCCCCCAGGGCGGCGTGCCGTCCTGGGGCGTTTTCCGCCCAGGGCGATGACGACACGTTTACCCATGAATAGCACCTCATTCAAAATAAGAAAAGTCGAAAGGAGAGGGGGCGGAAATGCCTACGCGCCGGGAGGCGCGTACAAGCGTTTTGCCCGGAGGGCAAAACCTTGGCGCAGGCGGAATTCAGTTCCGCCGAGCAGATAGGGGCGCACTGTGTGCGCCCCCAGTCTGTTCCGCGGGCCGCCGGGCCGATGAGGGCATCGGCCCCTACGGAATACGGAGGGGCGGGCGGCCGCAAGGGGCATCCCTGCCTGTGTGCCCGCGCCGAAAAAGACAGGGCCCGCCCGCAGAATACCGGAGTACCTGTATTTGCGGGCGGGCCGGAGCGCCTGGGCGGGGGAAATTTGCAGATTTTACTTCTGGAACCAGCGGGCCAGGCCGCGCTCCTCCAAGGCCTTCAGGGTGGCCTGGGGATCCTTCACCTTGGCCAGGAAGATCATGGCGGCGATGATGTAGGGCTTGAAGGAGGCCTCCTTGTAGAGAGGATCGCGGTAGCGGTCAAACACGCTGGCCTCCACCTCGCCGTCCACGCAGGAGACGTCGTTGATGTCGGCGGGCAGGCAGTGCAGGTACAGGGCCTTGCCGTCGCGGGTGGTCTTCATCAGCTCCTCGGTGCAGCACCAGTCCTTGTGTGTGGCGTTCTGGGCCAGCAGCTCCTTCTCCAGAGCCTTGATACCCTCGCTGTCGCCCTCGGCGTACAGGTTGGTGCGCTTCTCCATGGCGGCGAAGGGCGCCCAGCTCTTGGGATACACGATGTCGGCGTCCTGGAAGGCCTCCGCCATGGAGTGGGTCTTGGTGAAGGTGCCGCCGGACTTCTGGGCGTTGGTCTTGGCGACCTCCTCCACCTCGGGCATGACCTCGTAGCCCTCGGGGTGGGCCAGCACCACGTCCATGCCGAAGCGGCTCATCAGGCCGATGACGCCCTGGGGCACGGAGAGGGGCTTGCCGTAGCTGGGGGAGTAGGCCCAGGTCATGGCGATCTTCTTGCCCTTCAGGTTCTCCACGCCGCCGAAGTGGTGGATGATGTGCAGCATGTCGGCCATGGCCTGGGTGGGGTGGTCGATGTCGCACTGGAGGTTGACCAGGGTGGGCTTCTGCTCCAGCACGCCGTCCTTGTGGCCCTGGGTCACGGCGTCCATGAACTCGTGCATGTAGGCGTTGCCCTTGCCGATGTACATGTCGTCGCGGATGCCGATGACGTCGGCCATGAAGGACACCATGTTGGCGGTCTCGCGGACGGTCTCGCCGTGGGCGATCTGGCTCTTGCCCTCGTCCAGATCCTGCACCTCCAGGCCCAGCAGGTTGCAGGCGGAGGCGAAGGAGAAGCGGGTGCGGGTGGAGTTGTCGCGGAACAGGGAGATACCCAGACCGGACTCGAAGATCTTGGTGGAGATGTTGTTCTCCCGCATGTAGCGCAGGGCGTCGGCGATGGTGAAGACGGCCTCGAGCTCGTCGTCGGTCTTTTCCCAGGTCAGGAAGAAGTCGCCTTCGTACATCTCCTTGAAGTTGAGCTTGTTGAGCTTGTCAATATAGTTCTGAAGGTTTTCCATAGCGGCAATCTCCTTTTCTTTTTTCTTGTGGGGTAGGGGCGGCCCTTGTGGCCGTCCGCGGGCGGGGACAAGCCCCGCCCCTACGGGCGCGCTTCTTACTGAATGTTATTATTGGTCTTGCCCGCGCGGAACTGGGACACGTCGGCGGTCTTGTTCTCCTCCTTGTAGTTGCCGGGCACGGCGGCGTACAGGGCGGCGCAGGTGACCAGATCCATCTTCCAGGTGATCTCGTTGGGGGCGTGAGCCTGGCTCTCGGCGCCGGGGCCGAAGCCCACGCAGGGGATGCCGTAGCGGCCCTGGATGGCTACGCCGTTGGTGGAGAAGGTCCACTTGTCGGTGAGGGGGCGGCCGTCCCGCAGGTGCATGGCGTCCCGCTTGGCCTCGGCGTCGGCGTGGCCGATGCGCTTGTCGCCCCAGAGGGCGTGGTGGGCGTCCACCAGGGCCTGGACGTGGGCGGCGTTTTCCTTGTTGATCCAGGTGGGGAAGTAGCACTCGGTCTCGTACACCTCGCCGGTCCAGGAGGGCCGGTCATACATATACATGGACACCTGTACGTCGTCGCCGTACTTCTTCACGCTGGGCAGGTCGCGGATCTCCTGGAGGCAGGAGTCCCAGGTCTCGCCGGCGGTCATGCGGCGGTCGATGGAGATGGAGCAGGAGTCGGCCACGGCGCAGCGGCTGGGGGAGGTGTAGAAGATCTGGGAGGTGGTGCAGGTGCCCCGGCCCAGGAAGCGGGCGTCCTCAAAGTGCTCGGGGTTGTACTTGGGGTCCAGCATCTTCACCAGTCCCTTGATCTCCACGGTCTCGTCGGCGGGGTTCTCGTTGAGGGCGCGCACGTCCTGGAGGATGTCGGCCATCTTGTAGATGGCGTTGTCGCCCCGCTCCGGAGCGGAGCCGTGGCAGGAGACGCCCTTCACGTCCACGCGGATCTCCATGCGGCCCCGGTGGCCCCGGTAGATGCCGCCGTCGGTGGGCTCGGTGGACACCACGAACTCCACCTGCTCCTTGCGGATGCCCTTGGCGGGGAAGAACTTGTTGACGATGTACTGCCAGCACATGCCGTCGCAGTCCTCCTCCTGCACGGAGCCCACCACCATGATTTTATAGCCGGCGGGAATGAGGCCCAGATCCTTCATGATCTTGGCGCCGTAGGTGGCGGCGGCCATGCCGCCCTCCTGGTCGGAGCCGCCGCGGCCGAAGATCACCGCGTCGTCCTCGTAGCCCTGGTAGGGATCGGCCTCCCAGTTGTTGATGTTGCCGATGCCCACGGTGTCGATGTGGGAGTCGAAGGCGATGATCTTGTCGCCCTCACCCATCCAGCCGATGACGTTGCCCAGGCCGTCCACTTCCACCGCGTCATAGCCCAGCTTCTCCATCTCGGCCTTGATGCAGGCCACCACTTCCTTCTCCTCGCAGCTCTCGCTGGGGTGGGAGATCATCGCCCGCAGGAAGCGGGTCATGTCGGCCCTGTAGCTCTCGGCTGCCTTCTTGATCTGCTCGTAATCCATGTTCGTTTCCCTCCATCATTGATCCACAGGTGGTTATATTATCTTAAAAGCCCTACAGAGTGCGCGCCGCAGGCGTGCAGTTTGTTCGTTCCGGGGACATGTGCCCCGGAACGAACTCCGCTCAGCCCGCAAGTGTGGGTGCTGAGCGCTTTCAGCGTTCAGCACCTGCGCGCGGCGGGCTGTATCTCATCCCAGAAGCGGCTTTGCCGCTTTTGGGATGAATTAAGCGGTGGGATATTCACCGTCCCACAGCACCTTGCGGAACTTCATGGGGTCGGTGTTGCCCTCGGTGGAGAACATGAGCACCTGGCTGAAGCGGTCCAGGCCGATGGCCTCCCGGAGCTCCTTGTATTCATCGGTCTCCATGATGGCGGCGATGAGGCCCATGCCCACCGCGCCGGACTCGCCGGAGATCACCACCGGATCGCCCTTGACGGGGACGCCCAGCATCCGCATGCCCCGGGCGCTCACCCAGTCGGGGCAGGAGACAAAGGCGGTGGCGTGGTTGCGCAGGATATCCCAGGAGATGGTGTTGGGCTCGCCGCAGGCCAGGCCGGCCATGATGGTCTGGAGGTCGCCGTCCACGATGCGGGGGGCGCCGTCGCCGGCCAGGGCGCCCCGGTAGAGGCAGTCGGCCGCCTGGGCCTCCATGACGATGAACTTGGGCGGGTCGTTGGGGAACAGGTTGGTGAAGTAGCCCACCACCGCGCCGGCCAGGGAGCCCACGCCCGCCTGGACGAACACGTGGGAGGGACGGTTGACGCCGAGCTGGCGGAGCTGCTCGGCGGCCTCGCTGGCCATGGTGCCGTAGCCCTGCATGATCCAGGAGGGGATCTCCTCATAGCCCTCCCAGGCGGTATCCTGGACGATCACGCCGTGCTCGGTCTGGGCGGCCTCGGCGGCGGCCATGCGGACGCAGTCGTCGTAGTTGACCTCCTCAATGGTGACGGCGGCGCCCTCCTTGGCAATGTTGTCGTAACGGGGCTTGGAGCTGCCCTTGGGCATATGTACCACGGCCTTCTGACCCAGCTTGTTGGCCGCCCACGCCACGCCGCGGCCGTGGTTGCCGTCGGTGGCGGTGAAGAAGGTGGCCTGGCCGAACTCCTTGCGGAAGGCCTCGCTGGTCAGGTAGTCGTAGGTCATCTCGGACACGTCCCGGCCCATTTCCTTGGCGATGTACTTGGCCATGGCGAAGGAGCCGCCCAGCACCTTGAAGGCGTTCAGGCCAAAGCGGAAGGACTCGTTTTTGACGCACAGGCCGGCCAGCCCCAGGTATTGGGCCATGCCGTCCAGCCGGTCCAGGGGGGTGACGGAGTACTGGGGGAAGGTGCTGTGGAAAAAGCGGGCCTTGGCCACGTTGGAGAGCGACATGATGGGCAGCTGCCGGTCGTCGCTCTTGGGCATGGTGTTGAGGACCCATTTGATCTGGTCTTTCATTGGGACGGTCGCCTCCAAATTATTTTGAAGTTGCACTTACTTTTTGTTTTACGAGACCATCATACCACGTCCCGTTCAGATGTCAAGAGGATATTCTAAAAAAAATGGTGTAATACTAAAAAATTTTTAGCATCCATAAAAATGCGCCTGAAATATAAGGGAAAAACAGGAAAGCGGGACCCCGGACGGCCGGCCGCCGGAACCCCGCGGAAGGTCAGGGGGCGGCCTTCTTGGCTGGCTTTTTGTAGAAGGTGTCCTGCATGGGCAGGCAGGTGCGCAGGATGTGGTCACGGGCGTAGTAGGCCCCCTGGACCGCCGGAGCGGTGGGGATAGTGGCGATCTCGCCGATGCCCTTGGCCCCGTAAGCGAAGGGGAGCAGCTCCTCCTTCTCCACATAAATGGCGTGGATGTCGGGAATCTGGTCGGCCCGCATCAGCCCCAGGGTGCCGAATTTGGCCTGGGGCACGCAGTCCTTGAGGGGGAAGTCCTCGGTGAGGGCGTAGCCCAGGCCCATGAGCACGCCCCCCTCGATCTGCCCCTGGATGGAGGTGGGGTTGACCACCTTGCCCGAGTCGTGGGCAGCGTAGACCTCCTTCACCCGGCCCTCGCCGTCCAGAATCACCACATGGGTGGCGAAGCCGTAGGCCACGTGGCTCTTGGGATTGGGCTTGTCGGCCCCCAGCTTGTCGGTGGGATCGAAAAACTCGGCGCTGTACTCCAGCCCCTCCAGGGCGGACAAGTCCCCGCCCGCCCCGTCCAGATCGGCCCTGAGCTCGGCGGCGGCCATGCGCACCGCCTCGCCTGTGATCAGGGTCTGGCGGGAACCGGAGGTGGTGCCTGAGTCGGGGGCCACCTCCGAGTTGGCCCCCATGTTGCGGAGCTTTTCCAGGGGCAGGCCGGTGGCCTCGGCCAGCATCTGGAGGAACACGGTGGCGCAGCCCTGGCCGATGTCGGAGGCCGCGGAGTACAGCTCCACCACCCCGTTGCGCACCGCCAGCCTGCACCGGCCCTTGTCGGGCAGGCCCACGCCCACGCCGGAGTTCTTCATGGCGCAGGCGATGCCGGCGTGATCCGCGTTTTGCTCGTAGACGTCCTTCACCGCCAGCAGGGTCTCCTTGAGGGCGGTGGAGCAGTCGGCAATCTGGCCGTTGGGGAGGGCCTTCCCCGGCTCGATGGCGTTGCGGAAGCGGATCTCCCAGGGGGAGATGCCCACTTTTTCCGCCAGCAGGTTGATGTTGGACTCCAGGGCGAACTCACTCTGGCACACGCCGAAGCCCCGGAAGGCGCCGGCAGGGGGGTTGTTGGTGTACCAGCCGAAGCCGCGGATGTCGGTGTTCTGGTAGCAGTAGGGGCCCACCGAGTGGGTGCAGGCCCGCTCCAGCACCGGCCCGCACAGGGAGGCATAGGCCCCAGTGTCGAAGTGGATCTCGCAGTCCAGGCCGGTGAAGATGCCGTTCTCGTCGCAGCCCAGGGTGAAGGTGCCCTCCATATAGTGGCGCTTGGGGTGGAAGTTGATGGACTCCTGCCGGGTGAGCTTTGCCTTCACGGGCCGGTTCACCCGGAGGGCGGCCAGCACCGCCAGGTGCTGCACCGACACGTCCTCCTTGCCGCCGAAGCCGCCCCCCACCAGCTTGTTCTCCACCACGATGCGCTCGGGCTCCCACCCCAGCATGATGGAGATCTCCTTGCGGGTGTCGTACACCCCCTGGTCGGAGGTATAGACCTTCACCCCGTCCTTGTAGGGGAAGGCCACGGCGCACTCAGGCTCCAGGAAGGCGTGCTCGGTGAAGGGGGTGCGGTAGGACTGGGTCACCACATACTTGGACTGGGCCAGGGCGGCCCTGGCGTCGCCCCGGGTGACGTGGCGCTGCTGGCACAGGTTGCCGTTGGGGTGGAGGCTGGGGGCGTCCGCCGCCCTGGCCTCCTGGATGGTGCGCACCGGCTCCAGGGGCTCATAGTCCACCTTCACCAGCTCCTTGGCCTGCCTGAGCACGGCCTCATTCTCCGCCACCACCAGGCAGACGGCGTCCCCCACACAGCGGGTGATGTCCCCCTTGGCGATCATCACGTCCCAGTCCTGCTGGAGATGGCCCACCTTGTTGTGGGGCACGTCGTCGGCGGTGAGCACCGCCAGCACCCCGGGCAGGGCCAGGGCGGCGGAGGCGTCGATGTCCAGCACCCTGGCCCGGGGGTACTGGGAGCGGACGGCGGAGGCGTGCGCCATGCCGTCCAGGTACAGGTCGTCGCAGTACGCCCCGGTGCCCAGCACCTTGGCCCGCACGTCGGTGCGGAAGGCCCGCGCCCCCACGCCGTAGTCCTCCCCCTCCTCCAGGGCGGGATCGACGGACGCCTCCCCGCGGAGGATGGCCCCGGCCAGGGCGATGCCCTCGATGATTTTCTTGTAGCCGGTGCAGCGGCACACGTTGCCCCGGATGGCCTTTTTGATCTCCGCCTCGGTGGGGTTGGGGTTCTGATCCAGCAGGGCCTTGCCCGCGATTACCATGCCGGGGATGCAGAAGCCGCACTGGACCGCGCCCACCGCGCCGAAGGCGTAGACGAAGGCATCCCGCTCGGCCTCCGAGAGACCCTCCACCGTCACGATCTCCTTGCCCGCGGCCCGCTTGGTGGACAGGATGCAGGCTTTGACGGCCTTGCCGTCCACCAGGATGGTGCAGGTGCCGCAGGCGCCCTCGCTGCACCCGTCCTTCACCGAGGTCAGGCGCAGCTCGTCCCGCAGGTAGCGCAGCAGAGGCTTCTCCTCCTCCGTGGAGCAGGGGACGCCGTTGACCACAAAGGAATAACACTCACTCATGGCAGGTTCCTCATTTCCTGATTCAGATTCCATGGGCGCGCGGAAAGCCCCAGCGAAAGGCTGAGGCTCACCGCCGCCGGATTATCCCAGCAGATAGGCGTAGTTTTCGTATACCGCGCAGATCAGGCGGCGCAGGGGGTCGTACAGGCCGCAGGCGGCGTCGGACACGTCGTAGTCGGCCACCTGGCCGCCCAGGCGCACCCGGGTTCTGACGTCCTCCAGGCGGAGGAAGCCCTCGTTCCGGCTGTTCTCGAAGTCGTCCGCGCTCCAGAACAGGGTGAACTTGTCCTGATAGGGGCGGCTGTCATAGGGGCAGAAGGTGGCGCAGTTGCCGCACTCGTTGCACATGCCGTCCACGTGGATGATCTGGCGCTGGCGCATGCCGGGCACCCACACCGCCACATTGGCCCGGTTGGGGCACACCTCGGTGCAGGTCTCGCACACGGTGGCGCAGCCCAGGCAGCGGCTGTCCTCACAGGAGGCGCAGTCGGTGCACACGTCGCCCCGCTTGGCCAGGGGCTTCTGATAGTCGGGGTTCACGTTCTGCTCCACCCAGGCGTCCGCGTCGAAGGGGTGGATGGCCTGGGCCGCCCGGGCGGCGCCGGCGATGGCCTCCACCACGGTGCCGGGGCCCTTCTGGCCGTCGCCCACCACAAAGACGTGCTTGACGGAGGACTCCAGGGTATCCGGGTTGACCACGGCGCGGCCCCGTTGATCCACAGAAAGGCCGTTGGCGGTGTAAAGCTCCGTGTCCACCTTCTCGCCCACGGCGGTGATCACCGTGTCGGCGGGCACCTCCGCCGTCCGGCCGGTGTCCACGGGGGAGCGGCGGCCGGTGGCGTCGGGGGCGCCCAGCTCCATCACCCTGCAGGTGAGCACGCCGTCCCGGACGCCCACGGGGGCGAGCAGCTCCCGGAACTCCACGCCGTCGGCCAGGGCCAGCTCCAGCTCCTCCTGGTCGGCGGGCATATAGCGGCGGGTTCTGCGGTACACCAGGGAGACGGTCTCCACGCCGGGGAGGCGCTTGGCGGCCCGGGCGGCGTCCATGGCGGTGTTGCCGCCGCCGATGACCACCACATGCCGGCCCAGGTTCAGGGTATCGGGGGCCTTCTTGGCGGCCTCCAGGAACTCGATGACGTTGTGCTCCTCGCCGTACTCCAGCCCGGCGCTGCCCTTCTGCCACGCGCCGGTGGCCAGGATCACATGGGTGAAGCCCTGGGCGAAGAGCTCCTGTACATCCTTCACCTCGGTGTTGAGCTCCACCTTTACCCCCATGGCCTCCATGAGGCGCACGTCGTTGTCGATGGCCTCGTCATGGATGCGGAACGCGGGGATCACGTGGCGCACGATGCCGCCCAGGGCGTCCCGGCGCTCGAAGACGGTGACGTCCACGCCGGAGCGGCCCAGGAAGTAGGCGGCGGACATGCCGCCGGGGCCGCCGCCCACCACGGCCACCCTCCGGCCCGCGGCGGGGGCGGCGGGGTGCAGCTTGGGCAGCAGGGCCTCAAACCCGCCCTCGGCGGCCTTCAGCTTCTGGGCGCGGATGTAGACGCTCTCGTCGTAGGCGTTACGCATGCACTTGTCCTGGCAGCGGTGGGAGCAGATGGTGCCGGTGATGAAGGGCAGGGCGTTGCGCTGGGTGATGATGCGCAGAGCCTCCTCGTACTTGCCCTCGCCCACCTTCATCAGATAGGCGGGGATGTCCTGCTCGATGGGGCAGCCGGAGCGGCAGGGGGCGGAGAAGCAGTCGATGAGGGGCACCTTTTTGTCCAGCTTGCGGCTGGGGATGGGCTTCATGGGCTTTTGATAGTGGCCGTCGGCGGGGATGCCCTCCGCCAGGGCGGCCGCCCTGGCCGCGTCCACCCCCTCCCAGGGGGCGTAGGAGATATCCAGCAGCGCCCGGCCGATCTGGCTGAACCGCTGGTAGCCGCCGGGCTTGAGGACGGTGGTGGCCATGGTGATGGGCCAGATGCCCGCGTCAAAGAGGGCCCGCACCGAGTGAATGTCCGCGCCGCCGGAATAGGAGATGCGCAGCTTGCCCTTGAACTCCCTGGCCAGCCGGGCCGCCAGGGACAGGGACAGGGGGTAGAGGGAGCGGCCGGACATGTACATCTCCTCGCTGGGCAGCTCGCCGGCGGCCACGTCCACGGGGAAGGTGTTGGTGATCTTCACGCCGAACTCCAGGCCCCGTTCGCCGGTGCGCTGCATCAGCCGGTGGAACATGGGCACCGCGTCCTCCCACTGGAGATCCTCGCGGAAGTGGTGGTCGTCAAACTGGATGTAGTCGTAGCCCAGGCCGTCCAGGGTCTTGCGGGCGAACTCATAGCCCAGCAGGGTGGGGTTGCACTTGACGTAGGTGTTCAGGTTCTTTTCGGTGATGAGGTAGGTGGCGATGCGCTCGATCTCGTCGGGGGGGCAGCCGTGGAGGGTGGACTCGGTGATGGAGTTGGACACGTGGGGGGTAATGCCCCGGACATAGGCCTCGTCCACCTTCTCAAACCGGTCCAGATTGGCCAGGGTCCAGTCCATGCACTCCCGCCACACCTCGGTGCCGGAGGCGTCCTTCATCCCCTCGATGTAGGCGTCCACCTTGGGACTCTGGATGCCCTTGAGATCGTAGCCCACGCTCATGTTGAACACAAAGCCGTCGGGATCGCCCAGTTCCAGCTCCTTTGCCAGCAGCTTGCAGGCGAACCACGCCTTGACGTACTCGGCGAAGGCCTGGGGGACGTACAGCTCGGTGGACCACTCGCAGTTGTAGCACTCGTCCGCGGCGGTGATGCAGGGTTTGCTGACGCACTTGGACAGCTCCTCGCCGTCCATCACCTGCACGGTCTTGACCTCAAAGAAGCGGCTGCCCGCGGCGTAGGCCGCGATGATGTTCTGGGCCAACTGGGTGTGAGGGCCGGCGGCGGGGCCGTAGGGGGACTCGATCTTCTCCTCAAAGATGGGCAGGGACTTCCCGTCGGCGTGGCGCACCAGCTTGGACACGCCGAACACGGAGCCCTGGGCGCGGTACTCGCTCAGAATCCAGTTCATCAGATGGGCAAAGGGCATGGGTCTCATAATATCGCTCATAACGGATGGCCTCCCAAATATGATTCAGATGTGTTCAGACTGGCGGGCGGCCACAAGGGCCGCCCCTACGTCCGGCGCTTACGGTAGGGGGGG